>Ga0075163_10000126_pt1 | contig 85605 bp, 83 predicted proteins | sample JI1023141ADNA_FD_71478 | JGI IMG/M metagenome (GOLD analysis project Ga0075163, IMG submission 71478) | Wastewater effluent complex algal communities from Wisconsin, to seasonally profile nutrient transformation and Carbon sequestration -... | ecosystem: Engineered > WWTP > Effluent > Algae... | reverse complement strand
CTTGTCGTTCTAATAAGGGACCGATTGCCTCCGGACCTAGGGTAACCTTAACAGGTCATCCGGACCGGACCATGAGGGGGAGTAACGAGAGGAGCGGCTTATACCGCTCCTCTTCGCTTTTATATGATAAGCTTATCACTGTGGGTCACAGTGGCACCGCGGCATCAAGCCTCTTGCACTCAGCAAAAATTGTCGTGAAGATTAAGGACAAGATACAAAACCTTCACGGGGCTGGATGAGCTTTATGACGAAGGCGGCTGAGCCAAAAATTGCGCGGAAAACCTACCCACGCCTTGCGCAGGTCCAGGGGCATGTCGAGTCTCTTTTCCCAGTCGCCTTTTATCGGAGGCTTTGGGATAATACTAAGGCTCTGAATAAATCATTAAAAAATATTATTGTTGAAAAACAAAACGTTAATAGAGGATCTTCAGCTAGTAATTCAGGTGGGTGGCACTCCGAACCCGATTTCCATACATGGCCATTTGCCGAAGTATCCACCCTTAAGAATATGATTTCTGAGGCAGTAGATGAAGCCATGCAAACGACAAGCGGCATTGGTTCTGACCGCTTTACTATTCACTACGATCAGGGTTGCTGGGCTAATATCAATCGGGACCGAGATTACAATAATTTGCATAACCACGCTGGGGCATCTTGGTCGGGCGTCTATTACGTTGACATGGGGGAACCAGAAGGTGGACGGCCTAACAATGGCTTTATTGAATTTATTGACCCACGACCCCTGGGTGGATCACCTAAAAAGTTAAGATTCTTGCCAAAAGCAGGAGAAATGCTTCTATTCCCCAGCTGGCTGGACCATTGGGTGCACCCTTTCTATGGAAAGGGTGAGCGTATTTCGATAGCATTTAATCTAAATTTAGAAATTACAAGGTAATAGACTATGGCGAATCGGCAAGAGCGCCGGCGCCGCCTTGCTGCGGGACGTAAAGATAGCACGAGTGAGGGATTGGCGTCTTTATTGGCTTCAGCAGTGGTTGCGGAGCAAAAACAAGATTATCCAGCAGCTCAGCGTCTTTATGAGGCCGCGGTTAAGGTAGCCCCAACCGATATCCAAGCTGTGACCTTGTTGGCAGCTTTTTACTATCGGATCAAACGGTTACAACATTCAGTAAGATGGTTTAAAGAGGCCGTGCGCCTTCAGCCAGATATGCCTGATAATTTTTTCAATTTAGGTAAAGTTTTGAATGACTTAGGTAGTTATGCTGATGCCGAAAGGCAATATCAAGCAGCCTTAGCAATCAATCCAAGTCATATGCTGGCCCTCAATAATTTGGGCAACCTTTTGCTTAATGGGAATGAGACAGAACAAGCTGTAAAGCTTTTCAAAACTGCCGTTGATACGGACCCAAGTCATCCGTTTGCCTATCATAATTTAGCCAATGCTTTTTTGAAAAAAGGCGATACCGATGCTGCTTTATCAGCAAGCGAGCAGGGTCTCGTATATTCGCCCAAAAATCATTTGCTGTGGTTTGTAAAAGGTAATGCTTTACTTCATAAAAAACAATGGGTTGAAGCTATTGCCGCTTATCAGAAAGCCCAGCACACGGGCACGACAATTCCCGGTTTAAAGTTTAATCTGGGGATATGTTACTTGATGGAAAAATCCGCCGAGCAAGCGCTTGCGTGTTTTGAAGAAGCTCTGCTGTACGAGCCGCGTCGAATGGATATTCATGCCTATAAGGCTATTGCCTTAACTGAGTCCGGACGATTAACAGAAGCCTCAGTTATTTTGGATTATGATCGGCTGCTCAAACAAAGCAGCATATTAGATGCCGAAGGTTACCCGAACTGGGCATCCTACGCAAAAGCCCTGACCCAAGATATTTTATCCCATCCCACGTTAGAGTGGGAGCGATCAACCACGGCTACCCGGGGGGGAGGTCATACAGGATCATTGCTTGAAAATGCGACGCCGGTTTTACAGGCAACAGAACAAATGATTCGGCGAGAAGTTGATTATTATATTTCTACCTTACCCCACGATATATATCCGGCCTTCCTAAGTCTTACACCGCGACAATACTATGTTAATCTTTGGGCCGTTGTTATTGAAGAGACCGGCTACCAAATCCCTCACCTCCATTCATCTGGGTGGTTAAGTGGGGTATTTTACCTACAAGTTCCATCGTCTATTTATGCTAACGATGCTCGCCACGCGGGTTGGATTGAGTTTGGGCAACCAGGTTATGACTTGCCGTACAGTGGGGATTATAAATTAAAAAAAATATTCCCTGAGCCAGGAAAACTTATGCTTTTTCCTTCATATGTATTTCATCGTACAATTCCGACTATAGGCAAAGATCGCCGGATTAGTGTGGCTTTTGATATTATCCCTTATGAAAACGGTGAGGGAGTACGACGTGAATAGCACAGGAATAGAGAAAATGGCCTCAAGTAACGCGCTGCCGATAAAGCAGACTCTAACTGATGCTATTGCTCATCATCGTGCGGGTCGTCTTCCTGAAGCGGAAAAGCTTTATCGGCAAATTCTGACGGCAAAACCCGACCATGCAGATGCTCTACATCTACTTGGTTTAATCGGCCACAAGATGGGGGCGCATGAGGCCGCCATTGATTTAATGGAACGAGCGGCCAAACAGATGCCCAATAGGGCGGATATTTTGAGTAATTTAGGTGTTACCTACAGTGCAGCAAATCGTTATGAAGAAGCTATCCAGGTTTTACGGCGTGCGACTAATTTGGGTGATGTTGCCGACATTCAATTTAACCTCGGTAATGCTTATCAAGGTGCAAATCGTCATGCTGAGGCATCAGCTGCATATGTTCAGGCAATTAAAAATGCACCTGACATGTCAGGTGCATGGTTAAATCTTGGTATTTCTCTCATCCATTTGCGGCAGCCAGAAGAAGCAATAAGCGCGCTTGATCGTCATCTCTTCTTGAATCCATTATCAAGCAAAGCAAAGGCAATGATGCTGCACGCCTACTTAATGCAGGGCAGGGTCGACAAGGCAAATGGTCTGTTTAATTTTGCGCACCATGTGAAGTCAGTCAAAATAGACGTTCCCCGAAGTTATAAGGATATTCATCAATTTAATGGCGAACTTGAAGTGCAGATTCGGTCGCGGCCAGGTTTGCGTCAGGACTTTAAAGGTATTGCAACGCGAAATGGCCAACAAGCGTTGGCTCTGCAGCTAAATTCACCTTCAACCATTCGGGCGCTTGAGACGACGCTTCGTCCGTTGATTGATAATTATATTTTATCGCAAGGAAAAGACCTAGCACGTGGAGGAATTGGCCTGATTCAGGGGCGCCCCTATACACTAAATATTAATGCAACTATTTTAGACACAGAAGGATATCAAGAATCCCATATTCATCCCAATGGCGTGGTTAGCGGAGTTTATTATGTCCGAGTCCCTCGCGAAATTGCAGCATCATCTATTACAGCAGATCAAAATGACGATAATGCCACTGCGGGGTGGTTGGAGTTAGGACGGCCAGGTCGCGAATTACCCCAAGCTGGTATAGCCCCAATTCAACGTGTGAAGCCAGAAGAGGGGGTAGTTTATATGTTTCCATCACATATTTTTCATCGAACCATTCCTTTCAAGTCCGTCGAGCCTCGGATTAGCGTAGCTTTTGATGTTCAGGTTTCAAATGGAACTAGAGCCTAATTTAAATGATATGTTTGCCTTGGCCCTGCCATTGTGTTCGTTTAAATTTTAGCTGATGCAAAATATGATGGAGATGCATATGCGCAAAGTGGCCTTTGCAGTATTTCTGATGGCGTGCATTATTCCTAATGCGCAGGCACAACAAGGGCAGCCAGCGGGACGACCTGCGCCAGGAAGTAGTGCGCCTATGCCCTCTGTGCCACAACCATCTCAGCCAGCGGGATTACCTTCTGTACCAGCACAAACACCGGCACCTTCAGCTTCTGAAGCGCAGCCAACATCTACAGTGCCACCGCCCGCAGCAACTCAACCCCAGCCTGCTGCCCAAAATCCGCCTGCCAATAATTCGACTCCAGCAGCCGCTACTCCTCAACCGAATGCGGGGGCAAAACCGCCGGTAAAACCGGTTATTGATCCGGAAAATACTCTTGTCTTGGAGTTAAAAGATGGCAAAGCACTGATTGCATTACGCCCGGACATCGCCCCAAAGAATGTCGCGCGTATCAAAGAGTTAACGCGTCAGAATTTCTATAATGGATTAGTTTTTCATCGGGTTATCCCAGCCTTTATAGCTCAGGGCGGGGATCCCAAAGGAGATGGTAGTGGTGGGACAGGTGTTTCTTTAGAGGCAGAATTTTCGAATGAAACCCATGTTCGAGGCACAGTTTCTATGGCTCGAAAACCAGATGATGTAAATTCTGCCGACAGTCAGTTTTTTATCGTCATTGGCGAGGCGGCTAGCCAGTTAGATAATCAGTACACTGTAATTGGTAAGGTTGTCGAAGGAATGGATTATGTCATGCGTATTCGTAAAGGCTCCCGGGCCTTAAACGGAAGTGTCCATAATCCTGATAAAATTATTAAAATGACAATTCTTGCTGATGATCAAAAAGCGGGAACAGCTAAAAAATAATTAGGATTCTTGCGCTTTTAACAGATCATCGGGGGAGTCGATATCTGTAAGGATTCCTTCATGAGACAATTCAACTTCAATGATAGATTTCTCATAGTGCGGCCAGATCTGACTAGCGCCTTTATCTCCCTCTAGTTTTGCAATATGAGGGAAGATTTCTTTGCCGCAAAGAACGGGATTTCCTCGGCGACCTTTGTGAGTTGGGATAGCAATAAGATGCTTTTCTGCAGGGTTAAACGCCGCTATCAAACGATCAATATCGTCGGGTGTAACGAAGGGCATATCTGCCAGGCATATGATCGCTCCTTCAATGTTAGAAGGCAATGCAGTGATGCCAGTTTTTAATGAGTTGCTTAAGCCCATTGCATATGTTGAGCAGGTAATAATATGAATATCGGTTAAATTTTCTTTCGAAAAAGCCATGCGAATAGAATCAGCGCTATTACCAACGACAAGAATAATTGGCCTGGCCTTCGATTTCAGGGTGTTTTGCACAGTATGAACGATGATAGGAATGCCGTTAATCTTCTCCAGAAGTTTATTTGCCCCATTCATGCGTGAAGAAAGTCCTGCGGCAAGAATGACGGCACCAATTTTTTTTATTTTAGATGGGGGATTTCTAAGTAAGGGGCGATCCTCTTCTTCTGCTTCAGTAAGTAAGCCGCCGCCACCCATTAGTTGAATGTCTTTTCCAGATACAGATAGTCCTGCATGAAGGCGTTGCAAAACCCAGTCAAGGCCATTGGTTTTGGGAGACCGTGCACAACCAGGTAACCCCAGAATAGGGACGCTATTTTTTGAAGATGCGAGTAATAGCAAGTTTCCTGGATCAACCGGCATGCCGAAATGAATAACTGAACCTCCGGTTCCTACAATAGCCGAAGGAATAACATCATGGCGATCGACAATGGCTGATGCTCCTGAGATCATGACCAAATCGCAACCAAATGTGAGAACTTCTTCAAGGGTTTTGGCAATATCGGGACTAGCGTGGGGGCAACGACGTTCAACTTTAATCGTACTGCCCAACGCTTCGATGCGCTTCTTCATAGTTGCAGACGTCTTCGCATAGACACTTGGCTTTATACCAAGAATTTCTGTCTGAATAAGAGCTACTGTTTTTTTCTGAAATGGCGCGACATGAAATAAAGGAGAATTAGCACGGTTTGTTTCATGACAAGCGTTCAGTACTGATTGAGAAATAAAAAAAGGAATAATTTTTATCGTTGCAACTAATTGACCTGGCAAAACAGGTGAAAAGTTGGGTAAGGCGGCAAGAGTGATAGATTCATTAATCAAATTTAGTGAGTCTAATTGAGTGTTATCATAAATGAGAAGCCCACCCGCTTTGGCATAAATATTGCAGCGACCAGTAAACGGCTGGCGAAGATCTAGATTCGCACCTTGAACCATTTTTGCTACGGTAAGCGCTGCGTTATTCTCATCAATATCGCCGGCTTCAGGCCGCGCAACAATAAGGGAAGAATAGCCTAAGGAACGCAGGAGACTTATGTCCGATAAAGTCAAAAGATGACCTTTTTTGTAGGTGATTTCACCAATATCAAGCCGGTGAGCCAAAATCGCCCCTTCGGTATCATCAATAAGGCAGGTGCCAAAAATCATAATGATCTTTCACGAAGAATAGCGGTCATATGGCTTAGTATGGAAATGGCTATTTCGGCAGGAGTAATGGCGCCTATTGCTAATCCAACAGGGCCATGAATTCGTTTAGTAAGGTCAGAAGAAATTCCTTGCATATGTAGTCGTTCCAGGCGTGCAGCGTGAGTTTTCCGACTACCTAATGCACCTATATAGAAAGCATCTGAGTGTAAGGCTTGTGTGAGAGCAGGGTCATCAAGTTTTGGATCATGAGTCAGCGTTACAATGGCTGTTCGTTGGTCAGGTTTTAGCGCAGCAATGCCATCATCAGGCCATTCATGAGATGTTATCAATTCTGGGAATCTTTCTTTTGTATTAAAAGACCGACGCGGATCAATAAGATAGACTCTATAGCCAACCATAGAAGCAAGCGGGGCTAAAGCCTGTGCAATGTGAACGGCACCAACAAGAATAAGACGAAGCGGAGATGAAAAGACCTGAATAAAGAATTCAGTGCCACCTTCACTTACTTCAATTCCGCTTGAATCACATGAAATGCGATGTCTGGCGTTCCTAAGTAAATGATCAGTCAGTCCAAGATCGCCTTCTATGGTTTTGTACCTGACTATCGATTTTAGGCCTGTCCCTAAGTCTGTTACAAGAGCCGCAGGCTCACAGGCCTGCCTGTATGTCTCAATTTTATCGAGCCAGTATTTTTTCATGACACTGGGTTACTCAACACACTCGACAAAGACGCGGATCTTGCCGCCGCAAGAAAGTCCAACCTCCCACGCCCGTTCATTTGTAATTCCAAACTCCAATAAACGCGGCTCGCCACTTGCAATAACCTCAAGCGCCTCATGGACAACAGCGCCCTCGATGCATCCCCCGGACACTGATCCCATCATGGCGCCGATATCATTGATTGCTAGTTGACTGCCAACAGGGCGAGGGGATGATCCCCAAGTAGAAATTACAGTCGCAAGAGCGACGCCTTTCCCAGAATTGCGCCAAGCAAGAGCCTGGCTAATCGGGTCTATGTCAAAAGAATTAAGAGGTTCCAACAAAGGGTCTCCTATAATTTTTAGAAATGGAGTAGGGCATCGCTTTTTTATAAGAAATAGGTTCTTTCAGCGCCATTGCTAATTCCTTCAGACTAGTAAGATTGTGTATTGGTCTTAATTCATCAACATGGGGGATAATGGCGCGATTTCCAGATGAGGTCGGTGCATACCCAGAATAGCGAAGCAGAGGATTAAGCCAGATCAAACGATGGCATGATTTGTGAAGTCGTTCCATCTCTACAGCTAATCCATGCCCGGCATCACGATCAATTCCATCGCTTATAAAGAGAACAATGGCGCCTTGGCTGAGCATGCGACTGGCCCAAATCCGGTTAAACTCTGACAAACAAGCTCCTATACGCGTCCCGCCCGACCAATCAGAGACCGCTTGGCTGACTTGTTGAAGAGCGACATCAACATCACGATGCCGCAGCAAGCGAGTAATATGGCTTAGGCGTGTTCCAAAAAGAAAGATAGAGATGCGATCCCGGTCATTTTTTAAGGCATGCAGGAAATGTAGCAAAAGGCGGGAGTAACGATCCATTGATCCAGAGATATCACATAAAATGACAACAGGCGGGGGGCGTAGCTGAGGTTTACTGTAGCGAAGGGGTATGAGATCTCTTCCGGAACGTAATGCCAAACGAAGAGTGGTTTTAAAATCAACCTTCCTACCATAGGGGTTCGGTTGGAATCTCCGTGTTGGTCTCTCGTCAAAAAGTAGATCAAGTTGAGAAATAGAAATTTTTGCTGCAGTGAACTCTTCCGGTGACATTATCTCAAAGTCTTTCTGGTACAATTTCTCTTTCTCAGAAAAATTTAATGTGGCATCTAGCCGAGTAACATTTTCTTTCGGCGCTTTCGATAAGATATTATTGCCTTGCATAGCGTTAATTACGTGGCGATTGAGAAGTTTTGGCGGCGAAGCCTGTGGAGTTGGAAGTGCCGGCGATATGGTTTTCTCAGTAATTTGTGGCAAGCGCCAAAATACGTTAAAAGCTTGGTCAAAGACCTCTTGATGTTCGGGACGGCTGATGAGAGTTGCATAGAGAGCCCAATAGAGATCATCCCGACGCATCATGCCAACAGTAACAGCTGCAGTTACGGCGGCAAGAGTACGATCTTGCCCAATAGGCAAGCCAGCCTGTCGCAGAAGTTGAACAAAATGAACAATATTACGAGCCAGGATATCTTCCCGGGACATTTTCTTATCCAGAGCGGGAGGCAACTTTTGCCTCATTGACGAGCTGGTCTGCCTCAGTCCCGCGGATACGAGCAATATCGTCCTGATATTTTAATAGTATCCCTAAGGTTTCATTAACCGTTCGAGAATCAAGCTCGGTTGAGCTTAAGTAATGCAGAGCCTTAGTCCAATCAATTGTTTCGGCAATACCAGGCAGCTTGTAAAGCTCCATCTGGCGTAGATTTTGAATAAAGGCCACCACCTGTAATTTAAGCTTCTGTCCGGCTTGCGGACATTTTGCATTTAAAATCTTAAGCTCTCGTTCTGCATCAGGGTAGTCAACCCAGTGATAAAAGCAACGACGCTTAAGTGCATCGTGAATTTCTCGAGTACGATTTGATGTGAGGATAACAATAGGCGGTTGTTCGGCTTTGATAACGCCTAGTTCGGGTACCGTGATTTGCCAATCCGACAAAAGCTCAAGAAGATAGGCCTCGAACGGTTCATCGGATCTATCAAGCTCATCGATTAGAAGAACTGGAGCTCCGGCAGGCGAGGGCGATAAGGCCTGCAAAAGAGGCCGGCGAATTAAAAAACGATCAGAGAATATATCGCTTTCAATTTGGCTTTTATTCTTAATACCAGACGCCTCGGCCAGACGAATTTCAACCATCTGCCTGGGGTAATCCCATTCATAGGCTGCGGCTGCAATATCTAAACCTTCATAACATTGGAGTCGTATGAGGGGACGCTTAAGACTATGCGACAAAACCTTGGCGATTTCGGTTTTGCCGACTCCCGCTTCACCTTCAAGAAACAAAGGGCGCTCAAGGGTTAATCCTAAATAGACCGCAGTCGCTAGGGATCGTTCTGCAATATACCCATCGTCAGCCAAAAGCGTAATGGTTGAGTCAATCGATTTAGGCAAGACGGTCATCATCAAGGACAGGCGGCTACAGCACGTTTAGCCATCACAGTAACCAAATGAGCGCGGTATGCCGCGCTACCATGGATATCACTATTTAAGCCATTTGTGGGAACGGCGATAGCTGCAACAGCCTCAGGTGTAAATGATTTGGACAAGGCCTCTTCCATAGATTTCAACCGAAAAGCTGATGGTCCAGCACCAGTTACAGCAACGCGAATACCATCTTTTGTTTGCGCAACAAAAACGCCAACCATGGCATAGCGAGATGCGGGGTTAGGAAATTTGGCATAACCAGCTTTTTCTGGAACAGGAAAGCTAATTGAGGTAATAATCTCACCCTCCTCAAGGGCGGTCTCAAATAAACCTTTAAAAAAATGATCGGCGGATAGGTCGCGGCGATCGGTTTTAATAGAGGCATTCAGCGCAAGAACGGCTGCAGGGTAATCAGCAGCAGGATCCGCATTTGCGAGTGAGCCACCGATGGTTCCGCGGTTGCGGACCTGAGGATCACCGATACTATCAGCAAGCTTGGCAAGAGCAGGAATGGCTTTTTGAACATCCGTTGATGCCGAAACTGTGCCATGAGTTGTCATTGCACCTATTGTTACCGTATCGGCAGCGATTTTAATACCTCTAAGCTCAGGGATTTGGCCAAGATCGATAAGATCTGAAGGACTAGCCAGCCGTTGCTTCATCGTAGGAATTAGAGTCATGCCACCAGCAACAAGCTTACCATCAGTTGCTGCGCTCAAAGCCTGGGCCGCATCAGCAAGAGTCTTAGGACGATGATAGGAAAATTCGTACATGGCGTTCTCCTTACTCTAGCGGCTTAAAAACAGCTTTCATACCCTAATGCTCTCGGGTGCATTTGTCTCCATTGCGCGAGCACCTGCCTGAACGGCTTTGACAATGTTGTGGTAACCTGTACAGCGACATATATTGCCTTCAAGCCATTCCCTAACCTGATGTTCGCTAGGATTCGAATTACGCTTGGCAAGATCGATTGCGCTCATAATCATGCCGGGAGTGCAAAAACCGCACTGTAGTCCATGGTGCTCGCGAAAAGCTTCTTGCATGGGATGAAGCGTCCCATTTTTCGCAAGGCCTTCGATTGTTACAACGTCGCGCTTGTCTGCTTGTATCGCAAAAAGTGTGCAAGATTTTACGGACATACCATCGAGATGAACAACACAGGCGCCGCATTGACTTGTATCGCATCCGACGTGTGTACCTGTTAAATCAAGATTTTCACGCAGAAACTGCACAAGGAGAGTGCGTGTCTCGACGGTTCCTTGAACAGATTTACCGTTAACGGTTAATGAGATAGTGGGCACCTTTTTCCTCCCCAGGAATGCAGATCGCCTAAATGGCTAACAAAAAATAACTTCATATGTTTAGCCTATAGGTCAGGAATTTTACGCCCCTTAACCGCCAGGTCAACGGAGTCACGTGAAACCTATAGCTGTGTTGAGATAAGGATAATGAGAGATATGATAATTAAGCCGGGAATCCAAATTTTTGCGGGCAAAGGGCCAAGATTTTTATCATTATCAGCTTTTTCAGACAGAGTTGATTTTGCGGGTGCAATAGTTGGCTTCTGAACGCTGGAATCAAGTGGAGAATCGGTATCTCTATGTTCAGCTAAGCCAGTGGCAAATCGCGCAAAAAAATCATCAGCCATTTTTTTTGCTGCCCCATCAACTAGGCGTGATCCTATCTGAGCCAACTTACCCCCAACCTGTGCCGATACAGTGTAGGTTAGAATTGTTGTGCCGGGATCTTGCTCGGTCAATTGTACTTTTGCGCTGCCCTTAGCAAAACCGGCTGCTCCTCCTTGACCCTCGCCATTAAGAGTATAGCCCTGAGGGGGGGTGATATCTGTTAATGCCACTTTGCCGGTGAAGCTAGCTTTAACGGGACCTATTTTTGCCACTACTTTCGCAACGAAAGAGGTATCGCTGTTGCGGTCCATGGATTCGCATCCAGGAATAGTTGCTTTTAAAAACTCAGGATCATTGAGAGCCGCCCAAACTTTAGTACGAGGGGCAGGTATTACTACTTCACCCGTCATATCCATAAGGTAACTCCTTGTGATGCTGCGCCGTAAGTTCGCACGGGTAAAGAATAGCAGGTTCGGTTGGATTCGCCAGAGGTAGCAAAGAAGAAAGGGGCTGACAACCTGCGGACCAGCAAATTGTCCAATCAAGAACCACCCCGGATCGCGCCAAAGTTAATGATGATAAAGGCGCTAGTTTTGAGGGGTTATGCCACCAATGGCCATCAAATTTTGCTTCAGCATTAGGTTCCATTCCAGCGCCATGACCCTGGATGCGGCTCTCGACTAAAATAAGATTCTTCCCTTTGATAATCCAATCCTCTTCCCACAAAGTTTTTTCAACCGAATGTGTCCAAGTTAGCGTAAAGGCGGCTACTGCTAAGTGGGCAAGTGCATTTCCTCCAGCACTTAAGCATAAAGAGATCACGCGACTTGGCCTGAACTTTGACCAATTTTCCACCACAGCCAAAAGATAAAGAGGGCTGCTAAAACAAACCCTGCAGCATCGGTCCAGGTTATTGCGACCACTAATAGAAAAGCCGCAGTGGTTGCCCAGAGGCGCTCAAACCAAGAAAGCTTGCCACCAAGCCATGCACTTGCAGCACCACCCCATAAAGCAACAGCGAGAAGAGCTTTACCAAGAACATAGGTTGTTTCCACCCATGTTCCACCCTGAAGCATTAGGACGGGGCTATAAACAGCCATAAATGGGACAACGTATCCCGCAACGCCAAGTTTAGTAGCGATCCAGCCAATTTCCATATGACCCGCGCGGCTGATGGAGCTTGCGGCAAGAGCAGCAAGAGCAACGGGAGGTGTTAAATCCGCCATAATCCCAAAATAAAAAACGAACATATGACTGACAATAAGAGGAACACCCATCTTAAGAAGAACAGGCGCTGCCATTGCACTTGTAATAATGTAGTTAGGAATTGTCGGTAACCCTGTCCCTAAGACCAAACAGGCAATCATAGTCATAAAAAGGGCAAGAAAGAGATTATCGCCTGCAACCATGAGAATAACCCGGGCGATATCACTTGCTAGTCCGGTCAAGGTTGTTATCCCAATCAGAATTCCAACGAGGGCACAAGCGATACCGACACTAAGGGCACCACGGGCGGCTTCAGCCATACTATCAAGCAAAAGTTTTATCGTATTTCGCCCAGGACGGAAAAAAAGCGCCGCAAGAATTAAAGCACCCGTCATTCCAATGGCCAGAGTTTCTAGGCGCCATCCAAATGTTTGTCGTAGCCCAGCTATAACGAGAGCAAGCGAAATCCAAAATATTATGCGCCACAATAAGGGGCGCTCAGCCACTAACTTGTTACCTAATATCAGCATAGCCGTTAGAGCAAGACCAATTGTTCCCGCAAAAAGAGGCGTAAACCCGTCAAAGAGCAACCAAACTAATGCAACTAAAGGCAAAGCTAAATGCCAATTTTTTTTAATAGCAGTTAAAGCATTGGGACATTTTTCTTTAGGAAGACCGATAAGTCCACGATGGTCTGCTTCTAAATGAACCATCCAAAATGCCGAGCCAAAATAAAGAATGGCGGGAATAATAGCAGCGATAGCAACTTCTGCGTAAGGGACGCCAATTGTCTCCGCCATAATAAAAGCAACCGCACCCATCACTGGAGGCATAATTTGTCCCCCCATACTTGCTGTAGCTTCAACCGCACCAGCAAAAGCAGGGCGATAGCCAAATTTTATCATGAGGGGGATAGTAAATTGACCAACAGTCAAAACATTTGCCACTCCTGAACCATTGATGGTTCCCATAAGGGCGGAAGAGACGACAGCAACCTTTGCTGGTCCGCCCTTGTGGTGGCCAACTGTGCCCATGGCGACATCATTAAATAATTGAATCATTCCCGCCCGTTCAAGAAATGCGCCGAAAAGAATAAAAAGAAATATGAAGGTAGCCGACACAAAGGTTGCAATGCCGTAGATACCTTCGGTACCGAGGAACATTTGGTCAATGACCTGATCAAATCCAAAGCCTCGATGCTGTAAGAATCCAGGGAGCCATCGGCCGAACATAGCGTAAGGAATAAAGGCGATGCAGAATAAGGGTAGTCCCCATCCCATAATTCGCCGAGCAGCATCGACAACAAGAATGACAACTATGGAGCCGACAACGAGATCAAGTGTGTTGGGAGCGCCAGCGCGTTGAATAAGATCAGCTTCAAAAAACCAATGATAAAAAGCCAAAGCAAAAGAAATAATAGATAAACCCCAGTCATAAAGGGGAATAGGGCCTTTACGAGGCCGGCCTTTTACATCAAATAAAAGAAAAACCAATAAAAGTAGGAAACCTATATGCAAAGACCTTAGAACCTGAGAAGAAACAGGATTGAAAGCCGCAGTGACAACTTGAAACGCAGAAAAAATAATTGCCGTTATATATACAAAACTGGCTTGCCATGAGATCAATTTAAAAGAGTGCGCAGTTGGATTTTCGCGATCGAGAATCGCGGCAGTTTTTTGATCCATTATCTAAGCCTTGTATGACACAAAAGAAATTAGGAGAATGGTGAACCATCCTCCTAAAGCCTGCTATTTTAAAATCCCTGCTTCTTTGTAAAACTTTTCAGCACCGGGGTGTAAAGGAATGGGCATACCTACTAAGGCTGTCTCTGGTTTTATGGCTTTTGCCGCCACATGTGCCGCCTGCAAGTCGGTAAGATTGTCATACATACTCTTGGTCATTTTATAGACGAGATCAGCCGAGACCCCGCTATGGGTGACAAGAAAGTTTCCAATGGCAACAGCCGGGATATCTGTAGTTTGCCCCTTATAGGTATTGGCAGGAATAACTGCAGGAACATAAGCCGCGTCGCCAACTTTCTTTACAATATCGGCAGGAACAGGCACCACAATGATTTCAAGAGATGTCGCTAAATCTTTAATGGAAGCTACACCTAATCCTGCTGATTGCAGGGTAGCGTCCAATTGTCTGTTTTTCATAAGATCGACCGACTCTGCAAATGCCAGATATTCGACTTTGGCAAAATCATTGTAGGTCAACCCAGCAGCACCTAAAATCGCGCGGGCGTTTAATTCTGTTCCCGATTTTGGTGCTCCGACTGAAATTCGTTTTCCTTTGAGGTCGGCCAAGGTCTTGATTCCTGACTCGGCGCTCGCAACGATTTGTACATAGTTAGGGTAAATTGCGGCAACACCGCGCAACTTATCCAATTTTGTCGCGAATCCGGCATCGGCAACCCCGGTCCAGGCTTGACTTAATGCATCACCAAGGGTGAAAGCAATTTCACCGCGTCCTGCTTGAAGAAGATTGAGATTTTCAACAGAGGCTTTGGTCGCCTGAACCGATGGTTTCGACCCAGGCACGGCTTTACCGTAGATATTTGAGAGGGCGACTCCGAGGGGATAATAAACCCCCGAAGTGCCTCCAGTTAAGACATTTATAAAGTCTTCTGCTTTAAGAGGCGATGCAAAAACCGAAAGGCTGATCACCGCAATCGGCAATAGGCGACGCAATCCTGTATTCTTCATGACGATCTCCCACAACAATATGACGAGGCAGTTTGCCTTCTATTGCGCCCTTTCGGGCACGCAATTCACATCATGTGACGTATTCTTGGTGGGCAGCAAGCCTTTATATTGATAATTGTCGGGCCAAGGGCGAGGTTATGCTCTTTGCTTTAATCTGGTAATTATTTTAATCTTCGGGATTATCTAATTTTGTAAAGGATTTGTTATGGCCAACCCTAAGGACGATTATCGTAACACACCGGAAAACTCAACGTCAGTTGGTGTGCGGATTGGCTTTATCTTTTTTAAGATGGTGGCAATCTCTACCTTAATAGGTTTGGGGGTGTTTTTGCTAATTATGGGAGGGATGCATCCTGCTGCGCTAATGCGCCCCCAAATGTTTTCTTCTATACCTAACCCCGAAGCGTTTCAGCTTGCATGGCAATCAGGAGTAGGGGCGGGGTTTATCGTGTTTGCTGTTTTTTGGTCACGCATACGGTAACATTTTAATCTAATTAGATGGCTGATCTCATTCGATTGGGGCAGGGTTGGGTGCTAGGGTTCCTAATCGCTGCCCCTATCGGTCCAGTTGGATTGATGTGTTTTGAACGTTCTATTCGAATGGGATTTTTTGCAGGAATAGCTTCGGGAATGGGCGCTGCACTTGCCGATGGTTTTTATGGGGCAGTAGCTGGATTTGGCATTATCTCAATTATGAACTTCTTGAAGGCAAATGAACGGGCTATTGCCTTTGGAGGCTGTGCGCTTTTAGTTGGTTTAGGTGCCTATAGCTTGCTCCACAGCCAGCCAAAAAATATGGCACCAAGTCTTCATGCAAATTCAAAGACAGGTTTAAGCACGATAAACTATACTCTACAAACTTTCGCGATCACTATTACAAATCCAGCCACAATAATTAGTTTTATTGCCGCTTTTACAAGTGTGGGAGTTTTACAAGGCACGCACGATTTTGTTAGCGCAAGCATATTAGTGTTAGGCGTATTTTTAGGGTCATTTTCATGGTGGCTCATTCTTTGCAGTGGCGCTATAGCGTTACGCCACCACCTGTCCAATAAAACTGTTGGTTATATCAATAGATCTATGGCGATAGGTCTGATCCTCTTTGGGTTCCTACTTTTTGTCGGATATGTGAATTAGGGAATTTCGGCTGCGTACTGATCAAGAGTAGGCACCTCTTTAATTAGTCCACGCTGTTTTAAGAATTCGGCGAATCGCTGATATCGCAAACGATCAAGAGCACTTGGGCTTAGGTTAAATCTGCCAACTGTTTCGTGCCAAGCCCGCTTATTAAGTTCTGTGTCTAACTCAGCCTTATTCGTGTCGCGGAAAATAGCCCAAGACTCATCAGGACGATTGGCGATCCACAAGCTAGCTTCTGTCAAACCATCAAGAAATCTTCGCAGTCTTTTATCAGTTGCAGCTTTATTTTTATGAGCGATTAAAATCAATTCGTCATAAGCTGGAATGCCTGATTCTTCAGGGTAAAATGCGCGGCCGGGGTTATTTTCTAAGCTAAGTTGATTAAGTTCAAAATTTCTAAAAGCGCCGATAACAGCATCTACTTTCCGAGTCATAAGAGCGCTTGATAAAGCAAAATTGACATTAACAAGTTTAATATCGCTTAATTTTAGCCCATTTTTCTCAAGCATTGCGCCCAACAATGCATCTTCAAAGCCACCAACTGAAAACCCAACCGTTTTTCCCTTTAAATCAGCTAAAGTTTTGACAGGGCTATCTGCGAGCACAACAACTGAATTTAGCGGAGCTGCGATAAGCGTACCAATTCTAACCAAAGGCAAACCCTGTGCATGCTGTAAGTAAAGCTGGGGTTGATAGGAAACCGCAATGTCCGCTTTCCCCGCAGCAACCAGTTTGGGGGGGTCATTGGGATCAGCGGGTGCAATAAATTCAACGTCAAGATCGTGGGATTTAAAGAATCCCTTCTGCTTAGCAATAATTAAAGCTCCATGATCTGGATTAACAAACCAATCCAGCATAACGGTTAATTTTTCTGCTGCAAAAGCTGTAGGGGACAACAAAAAATATAGTATAAAAGCATAGATAAATTTTTGCATAAAATTCTCCTTATATAAGCTCATACAGTTGACCAAGCTGAAACAGCGCGCTGCAAAAGACGATCAATCATAAGATAGAGTGCGACAGCAAACAGACTAAGAGTAATGAGAGCGGCAAACATAAGATCTGTTTGCAGGCGGGCATTGGCTTGAAGCATGAGATAGCCCAGCCCCCCACTAGCGCCAACCCATTCGCCAATGATCGCACCAATAGGAGCAACGGCTGTTGCAATACGAAGGCCGGAGGCAAGGGCAGGAAGAGCAGCGGGAAACTGTAGATGTCGAAGGGTCAGCCATTTGGAGCCGCCCATAACTTCCGCCAAGTCTTGCCATCCTGCAGGTGTGCGGCGCAACCCATCATAAAAAGCAGCGGTTACAGGGAAATAAATAATTAACACAGACATAGCGATTTTGGATGCCATTCCAAAGCCAAGCCAGAGCACAAGCAAGGGTGCAATAGCGAACACAGGTATGGCTTGGCTTATAATCAGTAAAGGAAAAATCCAACCTCCGATGCCTGGCCATCGTGAAAGTGCAAGGGCAGTTAGCATGCCGCACGCACCACCAACTCCCAAGCCAAGAAGGATTTCGGTAAAAGTGATCGCGGCATGATGCAAAATAAGGTCGTACCGCGTTGTAAAAATTTTTCCTACAGATTCGGGTGTAGGTAGCAAGAAGTTTTCGATATGGGTTAGGCTAACAATACCCTGCCATATCAGGATGAAACCTAAAATCCATATGACTATACTTAAGCCCGTTATGCGAGGAGCTTTCATGGCAGGCGCCGCTGTTCTTTAAGTGTCGTCCGCCCCTGACTTAGTTGATTCAGCAGCAAAGCATGCTGATTGCTAAGCTCTGGGTCATCAATTTGGCGCGGTACATTCCCTTTAACTTGAAATAGTTCGAGCTGCGCCGGCCGACCCTTTAAAATAAATATTTTATGCGCAAGTCTTAGTGCTTCGAAAGGGTCATGAGTTACCAAAAATACTGTGCATCCGTGTAGTAAATTTGCCGCCAAGGTTTGCAGCTCTAAACGCGTGATGGTGTCAATAGATGCAAAAGGTTCATCCATTAAAACAATTGGACGTTTTTCCATTAACGTTCGAGCTAAAGCAACTCGTTGCCTCATGCCACCGGAAAGTTGATGGGGGAGCGACTCTTCCCAACCCGCAAGTCCGACAGCTTGTAACAAGGCCATTGCTTCGCCGCGATTGGGAGAAGTTCCGCGAAACTTTGCCCCTATAGTCACGTTGCTCAGCGCCGAAAGCCATGGCAGCAAAAGGTCTTGCTGCGCCATGTAAGAAACTCTGCCTTGGAGAGACATATGATCACTTACCGAAATTTTGGCTTTGGCTTCGGAAGCAAGGCCAGCAATCAAGCGGAGCAAGCTGGTTTTTCCAATACCGCTAGGGCCGAGTAAACAGGTCCATTCTTTTGCCGCTAGATCAAGTGAAAGGTCTCTAAATAAGAGGATGTCATGGTAAGCCAGCTGGGCATTACGAACGAAAACGGTCGGAGCTAAGCCGCCAATGGGTCCAGAGGTATCATTATTTAAAGTCAAGGCACGACTCCCTCCGCCGGTATAAACCGGATCAGGTTCATGGGGTCGTCCTTTTGGGACCTCTCAGCCGGGATGGCTCCCCCGTGTGCAGAATAGGGGATACTATTACTCAATTAGCTCTGTTTAGCAACGCCTCTTCGTGCTTATTATTGTTTAAAGGATAAGGGTGTCTGGCATGAGATTTAATCCTGCTTTACGGAAAACTATTTTAACTCTTGGGTTTTTGGTGTCGGCCATTTCCGTTGTCGGAACCATGTGGGCTCGCAGCCACCAAGCGGCACCACCACCATTCCATACTATTGCCCAGTTAAATCCCCAGGCGGGAGAGAAATTCCCAACAAGCGAACTCGATATTATTACAGGTTCGGGCAAAAAGATAAAATTCAAGATAGAGGTTGCCACCTCCATTCCGCAACGTGCGCAAGGTCTGATGTATAGGCAGAGTTTAGATATTCAATCGGGTATGCTGTTTGACTATGGCGTTTCAGAACAAGCGACAATGTGGATGAAGAATACGCTAATTCCTTTGGACATGGTTTTTATTGATTCTGCAGGAAAGATTGTTTTTATCCAAGAACGAACGGTTCCTTTATCGGAAACAGTTATTACGGCACCTGAACCGGTAAGGGCCGTTTTAGAGCTAGCTGGTGGTGCAACCTCCCGATTAGGGATTAAGCCGGGCGACCGGGTCGACTACGGAATTTTTAAATAAGACGCTAAGACGCAGTGACTCGTAGTTAATTCATAAGAGGAATATCTGTCCTCGCAAATGAGCGTTAAATGATAAGGGCAAAGTTTAAACTCTCAAGGAAAATGACAGTCACTGAATTTGATAATGGCTACTGGTATGCAACTGAGATCAAGAATTTTGCTGAGAAAATTGGAATTCCTGATTCAGGTAAACTTCGAAAAGACGAACTTGAAAAAGCTATTAAACTTTTTCTCAAAACGGGAAAGGTGGCTCTTCCGACAAAGCGACGTCTTACCAAGACGGGAATAAAAGATCTTGAGAAAGGGCTGAGCCTTCGGTTGTTGATCGGTAACTACACGAGTAACCGGGAAACAAAAGAATTTATAATGCGTGAAGCGCTTAAAATTGCGCCAGGGCTTAGGAGAAAATCGGGAGCGCGTTATCGCCTAAATCGTTGGCGCGAGGAGCAGGTTACGAAAGGTCATAAGATTACTTACGGAGATTTGGTTAAACAGTATGTCAAACTAAATCAAATTGAGAAACCATTCGAGAAAATTCCAGTTGGAAGATACATTAATTTTGTGAGCGACTTCTTAAAAAATGAAAAAGGCGCGACACGGTCGCAAGCCATTACGGCTTGGAAACAACTTAAATGCATGAATGTGCCTAAAACGTATAAGTTCTGGAAAAAGCATTGAAGAATGCTCCAGCATCTGTAGCCATTGATAGAAACACTTTCGTTTCGTGAAAGTAATTTAATTGTTCATTTTTGTAGAAATTGGTCGGGGTGGCCAGATTTGAACTGACGACATCCTGCTCCCAAAGCAGGCGCGCTACCGGACTGCGCTACACCCCGATCCATTGAAGGCCGCAGTCTAATAGGGTCTCTTTCCGGCGTAAACCCGTCTCTTGGCTTTAGGGGCACTTTAGTTGCAAGCCGGTCTTGGCCTAGCCCTCAGGCTGGGGTAAAACCTTAGGCAAACCATGTAAGAAGCTCGTTGTGAAGAACCATCCCCGCAAAACCGCTGATAAGCGTCTTTTTCTGGCCTCTTGGCTGCGGTCGCCCTTTGCTGTAGGGGCTGTTGCACCCAGTAGTCCCGCTTTGGGTAAATTAATGGCGGCGCAAATAGATCTATCTGCGCCTGGGGTAATTGTCGAGTTAGGAGGCGGCACGGGCGCCGTCACTAAGGCGTTATTAGCTACAGGCCTTTCCCCTAAAAATCTCATTATTGTTGAGCGGGATGAGGGTTTTGCCCGATTGTTAGCCGGAAAATTTCCAGAAGTCCGAGTTTTGCGGGGAGATGCCTCGAGATTGGATCGCCTTCTCCGGCATGAAGGCATTACTGAAGTTTCTCGAATAGTTTCTAGTTTACCCCTTTTGTCGATGCCACGGCAAACCCGTTTGACAATTATGGTTCGCGCATTCGCGATCTTGGCAGCGAATGGCGTTTTTGTGCAATTTACCTATGGTCTAAAGTCACCTTTACCTGAACAAGCACTGCATAAGTCCGGTATTGTTGCCAGATCAGTCGGTCGTGTATGGCGCAATATGCCTCCGGCGACCGTTTGGAGATTTGAAAAGAAAACTTTTAAAAACGGTCATAAAAGAACGGAGCCCTAAGGCTCCGTTCTTTTCCATAGCCCGCCTAAATTAATAGGCTTTTAAAACATTTAGAAGCTGAGCAGACGCAGGATTTGCTGTGACAGTGCCTGCAATGATGGCTTTAGTGTCAACGTTCTTGCCATAAAAATCTTCATTCTTGTCTTCATCGTCATCCAGGTCACCGCCTGAAACGCTGACACCAGCATATCCGCCCTTGCTTCGAACAAAGGTAACCATGTCAAAAGTAGCCGTCTGCTCATTAACGCCTTTGTTTGAGTCCCAAGCTGTTGCTGAGGCATCACCACCGACAGAGAGCTTACCGTCTGCTAATTCATCCAAGCCATGATCAGTCATAATGACGATAAGGATCTGTTGGCTTTCGGCACCGACTTGAAAACCAATGCTTCCTTGGCCCATCTCAAAGAAAGCCGGTTGTGACCAACCTTTAGCTGTTTTGGCAACCAGAACACCGTCGCCCGAAGCGCCGCCAACAATAAAGCCAGCCTTAACAAACTTCGGAACGATAACGACACCCTTTGCTTTCTTAAGCAGCGTCGCGACATTTGGATCAGATACAAATGTCTGCAAACTGCTTGTCGAGCGGTCGATTACTTCCTTTGCATTATCAGCAGCCGCCGTCATCGGAACGAGTGCTCCAGCAAATAAAGTTGCTGCCATCAAAGCTTTAGAAATCGTCGTCTTCATAGGTAAATATCCCTGATAGTTGTTGGTCGTCCGGGGCAGAATTATTGGGTTTTTAGTAAATCAAAAACTACCCTCTAATATAACGGTTTGCCCCTTATGAAGTTCCAGCCTGGACAATGACCATGGCGGCATTGCGGCAAAGCCAATAAATGTTTCATTTATAGGAATAGCTTTTAAAATCAATATATTAGATGATTGTACAAGTACATGTGCCCATCGCAAAAAATTCAACAAAAATAGAATCTCCTACCGCCATAGGATGGAGTCCGCTCCATGATCCTGTGGTTATAACCATGCCTTTGCGTAAAGGGAGGCCTCGCTTGGCAGCATGCGACGCAAGCCAAACGAGAAGCCGCAGAACGTCTTCGCCATTACCGTTTCCCCCATCTTGATTAACAAGAGTTTCGTGATTTCGCTTTATGAGCAAGGGCTGATTACTGAAATTAATTCTTTGCCAATTAATTATTGGTGCCCCGATTAGAAGAGCCCCGTGATTTTGCAAATCTGCCATTTTTGAAAAATCATCGACTTTATCCCACTCCTTAAATCTCGTGCTTACAATTTCGATAGCGGGATGTGCCGATACGATAGCTTTTTCTACATTTTCTCGGCTGAAAGACATTGCAGAAGCTAAATCTTCACCAAGAGTAAAGGCAATTTCTGCTTCAAAGCCCAGAGTTCGAAATTCTTTTGCAGGGATAGCGCTTGGTGCTGGAAAGATCCTTTGTTGTGGCAAGGGACTACATGAAGGTTCCGCGGTAGGAGAAGACGATCCAACTTTCCAACCACCCAAGATGCCTATATTTTTTATTAATTCATTTTGTACTGCGTATGCTGATTTTTGATCAGATGGACGTTGATCTTCTGGCAATGACAGAATAGGGGCCATTTCTGTTTTGAAAATTGTAGCTAATATTAGGGCTGTTTGATCTATTTTTAGCATATCTATCGTTCATTAAAATTTTCCAAGGCATTAATCATCGCATGCCGACGATAGATAACCCAGCAATTTGCAATGATAGCCAAAACTGCACCAACCGCAAGGGGGATCCGAAGACCAGTAGCCTCCGAAATAGCACCAATGATAAGGGCGCCTAAAGCGGATCCACCACGAAATATGACACCGAACATACTCATAACTCGGCCACGCATTGAGTCGTCTACCGCCATTTGCACGATCGTCTGCGTACCTGCTCCGCTCGTGACAAGAAATGCTCCAGCAATTGTTGTAAGACCAATAGCAATATAAAAATTGCTTACTAGAGTTAAGCCCAGTGTAGCCATTGCCATGATTGTGCCGGCAATAAGAGTAAGAATTGTCAGCCCACGAGATTCGCCGCGCTGAGCAAGCCACAACCCTCCAGCCATAGCACCAATACCTATTGCAGAACTAAGAGTCGCTAACCCTTCAGCTCCTCGTAAAAAAACGCCTGCTGCTAGGGCAGGGAGGAGCTCAACAAAAGGTCGCACACAAATGGCGGTTAATGCATAAAGGCTAAGTAAGGGGCCAATACCGGGATGATGGGCAACATATTTTAAGCCTTCCCACATATGAATTGGCCATGATACGTGCGTCGCTTCGACTGAGATTTGCGGCGCAATAAGAATAATTTTTTTCTCTATGTAGGCAAGTGATGCAAGCATAGCGAGGTAGCTTAAGGCATTAATCGCAAAAACTAATCCAATGCTCATATGCAAGATGGTCACGCCAGCAATGGCTGGGCCAAGAAACCGTGCCAAATTAAAAATGACGGAGTTGATGGCAACGGCTGTTGAAAGATGGCTACGGGGAACCAAACTGGAAATAAGAGCCAGCCGGACAGGTTGATTAAATCCAGCAATTACGCCTTGAATAAAAACCATGAAGAGAAGCATTTCAATGGTTAGAAAATTTAAATATGCAAATACAGCCAGAAGCATCGCTTGAATCAAAGCGCAAATATTACTTATCTGCATTAGACGCATACGATTAAGTCTATCTGCAGCAGCACCGCCAAGAAAACCTAAGACAACAGAAGGAAAAAGATCGCAAAATGCTAAGAGCCCGATCCAAGCACCTGAACCCGTCAGTTGCCAAGCCAGCCAGCCAACTCCTATGCGCTGCATCCAAGTTCCAATTAACGAGAAAGCATTTCCTGCCGCAAAAATTCCATAGCTTGGTATCGCTAAGGTATTAAAAATTGTGTAAATGCCTCGCTTTGATTCTGAATGTGCATCTTTATAAAGAATATTCATGATAGTAAGCGACATGCGCAATACGTGATCGCGGACGAATGATAAAGACAAAAAGATAAATTAAAATTCAAAAAAGAGAGCATGGGCTCTCAAAATAAAACATTATAAAAAATTTACCGCTGCAATGACTGCAAGGCAGGCATCTAAGATTGGTTATTAAATTTAATTAGGTCGGTAAGCATTAATAAAAAAGGCGAGCCAGAGCTCGCCTTTTTTATTAGATTTCTTGTAATATTAAGGGCTAGGAGGATTATCCGACTTTTCGGCAGCGGCAGGAGAAGAAGAAGAAGAAGAAGAAGAAGAAGGTGCAGCTGTTGAACCATCGTAGCTATTGCCGTCGCGATTTCCATGCTGAGCCGATTTGCCAATTTGTGGTTTCATTGACACTAACGTGTTCATCTTTGGCATAGGCTTTGACTTAGCAGACGATGAGTCTGTGTTACGGCCGCTACTGGTCATATCAGCTTGACCCGCCGAAGCTAAAGATCCCTGGTTGATTGCTTGCATGGTGCTTGCACGAGCAGTTGCGCTCGAAGGCTGAACAAGATCTCTTGTACGGACATCAGCCCGTAAAGCCGCGGCGCAATTACCTCCCGCACAAAGATCAAGACGAGCTGCTTTTTGACCAGCTTCAAAGGTTCCTACTTGTCCAGGAGCAATTGCAACAACACCACCGCCATTAAGCGATTGCATTTCTACAAGGCCGCTCAGCACCGAAACTCGTGTTGTGCCATTTGGCGCAACATCAACAATAAAGTCGGTACCACGAATACCAATTGTTGCTAGAGGTGTGACAAGAGCTACACCTTTTTTATCGATGTTACCCGACACGAACCGAAAAATGCCCGAGCTCATTTTCATAACGGCTTGGCCGGTTCCTTTTGTGCCCGAATAAATAAATCGATCCAAATTCATTTCGGAATTTGCGCCAAGCAGTAAAGTTGTGCTGTCCGCAAACACGACACGAAGAAGCGCATCGTTGCCGGTTTTGACATGTTCATCGCGATGAACAGCTTTATCGAGGACTAATCGTGCTGGCTGACTGCCTGGGACGGTGCCAAAAGCTTCGTTTCGAACGTCATCAACAACGCCAATGGCGGCAACTTCACCTGCTGCGGAAGCAATGTTTGAGCCTCCGGCAAGCATCATCACCCCTAAGGCACAAGTCGGCAATAGCCGGACTGAATTTAAACTAACCATAACGCACCTCCTTAAGGGTGACTAATCTGAGGCGTCAAAGATAACGCCATTGCATTGGACAATGTGGGAATAAGCAAGAATATGCTGTGATGATGATCACACGACCAAAAAATTATCTGAATATTGGATAAATTTTAGTTTAAAAATTTTATATCAAGAGAAACTCTTAGCGATAGCCATTCATCTTTTGCGTGATCATATTATAATAAGAACTATAACGGTTGGGGAGGCTTAGATGGACTCTATTCTTAATCCTATGGGAACAGACGGATTTGAATTTATTGAATATACAGCGCCACAGACAGAAGAATTAACTAAGCTATTCTCAAAGCTTGGCTTTACTGCAGTGGCTAAACATCGTTCTAAAAAAGTCACCTTATATAAGCAAGGCGACATTAATTTTATCGTTAATGCTGAGCCCGAAAGTTTTGCTCAAGCTTTTGCAAAAGTTCATGGCCCGTCAGTCTGCGCTATTGCCTTTAGAGTCCAAGATGCAGCCGCCGCTTTTTCTCGAGCCGTTGCCTTAGGCGCGAAACCTTTTGAAAGTCATGTTGGGCCAATGGAGCTTAACATTCCTGCCATTCACGGCATTGGTGATAGTCTTATTTATTTAGTTGATCGATATGGTTCAAAAGGCACAATCTATGATATAGACTTTATCCCCATAAATGGAATAGAATCCCAACCACAAGGTCAAGGTTTAACGACTATCGACCATCTTACCCATAATGTTTATCGAGGACGGATGGGTGTATGGGCAGATTTTTATGAAAAACTCTTTAATTTCAAGGAGATAAGATATTTTGATATTGAAGGAAAGCTGACGGGCTTGCGGTCAAAAGCGATGACAAGTCCATGCGGCAAGATTCGTATTCCGATCAATGAAAGTGCTGATGACAAATCCCAGATTGAAGAATATCTCGTTGCTTATAAGGGAGAGGGGATTCAGCACATCGCTTTAGGAACACAAGACGTTTACCAAGCGGTTGAAAGCTTGGCTGCAAACGGGGTGAAGTTCATGAAGCCTCCTCCCGATACTTATTATGACGCATTACCGCAACGAGTCCCCGGTAATGGCGAGCAGACTGGTCGCCTGAAAAAATTGGGAATTCTTCTGGATGGTGCGCCGACAAAAGGTGGCGGAATTTTATTACAGATATTCACCGATACCGTCATTGGCCCTATTTTCTTTGAAATCATTCAGCGCAAGGGTGATGAAGGCTTTGGTGAGGGCAATTTTAGGGCGCTTTTTGAGGCAATTGAGCGAGACCAAATTGATCGGGGTGTATTAACCGCTTAAAAATGCAAAACGAAGGGTATTACTGATGCAACCATAAGAATGGCCATGCACCAGTTAAAGATGCGCAACCGTGTTCCAGTTAAAAAATGACTCAAAGCCACGCCAAACCCTGTCCAAATGGCGGCACAGGGTATGAAGACAATCATGAATATTATGGCAATAAAACTCACATTCATGAAGGCATTTTCTGAGGATGCCGTGAACGTTGAAATAGCACTAATCACCATAAACCAGGCCTTAGGATTGACCCATTGAAACAAGGCTGCCTGAGTAAAATTTAGAGGCTTACTGGCCGACTCGGTTTGAAGATTGGGTGATTTATTCGGGGCAACTGTCGCTGTTCCCATTCGGTAAGCTAAATAAACTAAATAAGCAAAGCAGGCATATTTGAGGACTTGTTGTATCCAAGGATAGGCTGCAAAAACTTGGGCGAGCCCTAAGCCAACCGCCATTACCATAACCGCAAAACCCACCATGATGCCAGCCATGTGCGGCATCGTGAGCCTGAATCCATAATTAGCACCGGATGCCGTAAGCATAAGGTTGTTGGGTCCTGGTGTTATTGATGCCGCCAGGACAAAGGTGGTGATTCCCCAAAGATAATCAGGCAAATCAGGCTCCGCTTAAAGATGAGTTAAATACCCAATGAAGGGAACGATAGAGCGGATAAGAGAATATGCAAGGAAAGGTTTAGTACGAGTCGCGCGACTTGCTGCCGCGATCTGCGCTTTCGGCCTTTTCTTTCTGTAGTCTCAACACTATAGTCCCTCGCATCTGCGAGAGGTAGGTCCCGTAGAGCCGTCACTGGTGGGCGGCGGATGCCGAGCCACCCGGCTCGGGCCGGAGGGGGTCCGGAGCAAGATTAAATAATTCCGATCATTAATCGGAACGGTGGATAATATGGGTAACCTGTTGAGCGAATATTTGCCGATTTTAGTTTTTCTCGGCATCGCGATAGGGCTAGCTGCAGCTTTAGTGGCCGCGTCGTTGATCGTGGCTCGTCAGCGGCCAGATCCGGAAAAGCTTTCGGCGTACGAGTGCGGCTTTGATCCGTTTGAGGACGCGCGAGGTAAATTCGATGTGCGATTTTATCTAGTCGCTATCCTTTTCATTATTTTTGATCTTGAGGTTGCGTTCCTTTTTCCGTGGGCCATAACTCTGGGTGATATTGGTATGGCTGGATTTTGGTCAATGGTGATGTTTCTCGGCATTCTGACGGTTGGTTTTGTTTATGAATGGAAGAAAGGGGCATTGGAATGGGAATGAACAACCATCACCCGATCCAATCTGCACCGCTTCCGGTTGGTCCTGACCAAGACAATGTGTTGCGCCAGGTTGTCGATGATTTAACCGATAAAGGTTTTGTTGTCGCTCAGCTTGATAAATTGGTGAACTGGGCGCGGACAGGGTCGCTCTGGCCTATGACGTTTGGTCTTGCATGCTGTGCCGTTGAAATGATCCACGCCTATAATAGCCGTTATGATCTTGATCGTTTCGGCGTTGTTCCGCGGGGAAGCCCACGGCAATCTGATGTGATGATTGTTGCGGGCACGCTGACCAATAAGATGGCGCCGGCTCTTCGCAAGGTTTACGACCAGATGGCTGAACCGCGTTGGGTTATTTCCATGGGTTCCTGTGCCAATGGTGGTGGCTACTATCATTATTCTTATTCCGTAGTGCGCGGCTGCGATCGTATCGTGCCGGTCGATATCTATGTACCAGGCTGTCCGCCGACGGCAGAAGCCCTGGTGTATGGCATTCTGCAATTACAGAAAAAGATACGTCGCACATCGACGATTGCTCGCTGACGCGTTGGAGACTTTTGTGAATACACCGCCTGATGATAACTCGATGGCATCCCCACTGAAAAAGTTGGGTGACTATCTTATGGAGGCCTTGCCTAAAGAGATAACTAAGCAAAGTTTGAGCTTGGGAGAACTTACGCTTGATGTCTCTCGTCAGAATGTGCTGAAGGTTTTGGCTTTTTTGCGTGATGATGCTGCCTGCTTATTCAAGCTGCTGATTGACATCAGCGGAACTGACTATCCTGAAAGGTTAGAGCGGTTTGATGTCGTTTATCATCTTTTATCGATCAAGTTAAATCAGCGCATTCGTGTGAAGATAACAACAGATACCGAGCATCCTGTGCCCTCGTCGGTATTACTTTTTTCTTCGGCGGGTTGGTATGAGCGTGAAGCCTGGGATCTGCTGGGAATCTATTTTGAAAATCACCCTGATTTGCGGCGTATTTTGACCGATTACGGATTTAGCGGACATCCTTTGCGGAAGGATTTTCCTTTAACCGGGTATGTTGAAGTTCGTTATGACGATGAGCAAAAACGTGTGGTTTATGAAAAAGTAAAACTTACCCAGGAGTTTCGGACTTTTGATTTCATGAGTCCTTGGGAGGGTATGACCTTATTGCCCGGGGATGAAAAGGCAAACCGCTCATGAGTGCCGACGTCGAAATTAAAAACTTTACGATAAATTTTGGTCCTCAGCATCCTGCGGCGCATGGCGTATTACGCATGGTCATGGAAATGGATGGTGAGGTGGTTGAGCGGATCGACTCACATATCGGTCTTTTGCATCGCGGCACTGAAAAGCTGATGGAGTACCGCACGTGGCTGCAAGGCTTGCCCTATTTTGATCGTCTTGATTACGTAGCGCCGCTTGTGCAAGAGCATGCCTATGTTATCGGCATCGAAAAATTATTAGGGCTTAAAGTACCGCCGCGTGCGCTTTATATCCGTTCGCTGTTTGACGAAATTTCGCGAATCTTAAATCATCTTTTAAATGTTCCTGCCTTCGCCATGGATGTCGGCGCTTTGACACCTATGTTGTGGGCTTTCGAACAGCGCGAACTTTTAATGGAGTTTTACGAGCGCGTTTCAGGCGCGCGTCTGCATGCCGCCTATTATCGTCCGGGAGGCGTTCATCAGGATCTTCCGGCGGGGCTTTTGGAAGATATTTGGCACTGGAATGAAGCTTTTCCAAAAGTTATCGATGACATTGAAGGGTTGTTAACCGAAAATCGGATTTTCAAACAGCGTACGGTAGATATCGGTACAATCTCCGCCCAAGAAGCTATGGACTGGGGCTTTACAGGTCCTATGCTACGAGCGTCTGGCGTCCCGTGGGATTTGCGCAAATCCCAACCATATGCAGCTTATGCAGATCTTGAATTTTCTATTCCGATTGGAAAAAACGGTGATAGCTATGATCGTTATTCCGTTCGCGTAGAGGAAATGCGCCAATCAGTAAAATTGATCCGGCAATGCATCGAAAAAATGCCTGAGGGGCCATTTACTGTAAACAATCATAAAATTTCACCACCTTCGCGTGGCGAGATGAAGCGATCCATGGAAGCACTCATTCATCATTTCAAGCTTTATACCGAAGGATTCCACGTGCCAGCAGGCGAAGTTTATGCCGCTGTCGAAGCTCCCAAAGGTGAGTTTGGCGTCTATCTTGTCGCTGATGGCGGCAACCGTCCTTATCGCGTGAAAATCCGTGCCCCCGGTTTTCCTCATCTACAAGCTATGGATTATATGTCCAAAGGCCACATGTTAGCAGATGCGGTTTGCGTACTGGGATCAATGGACATTGTCTTTGGAGAAATTGATCGATGATGGCCGCTACTGAAACCTTTACTTTCACGCCAGATAATGAGGCAAAACTTACAAAGATTATTGCCCGTTATCCCGAAGGTCGTCAGCAAAGTGCTGTTATCGCAGCTTTGGATATTGCTCAACGGCAAAATAAGGGTTGGGTAAATCAGGCTGTTATCGAAGCAGTGGCAAGCCGGTTGGGTATGGCACCGATCCGCGTTCATGAGGTTGCCAGCTTTTATTCGATGTTTAATAGAAAGCCTGTGGGTCGCCACTTTATTCAACTGTGCCGGACGACACCTTGTTGGCTAAGGGGATCAGACGATCTTCGGAAGGCATGCGAAGAAGAGCTTGGCATTTCCTTGGGTGAAACTACAGCCGACGGCAAGTTTAGCTTGGTTGAAGTGGAATGCCTGGGTGCATGTGTGAATGCACCCATGATGCAAATCAATGACGAATACTACGAAGACCTGGACGGGCCGCGAACTAAAGCTCTTTTGCAAGCGCTAAAACATGGTGACCAGCCGAAGCCAGGTCCGCAAACTCAACGTCAATTTTCGGCTCCTGTACAAGGCCGTAAAACTCTATCAGGCAAAACGCCCGCTTCGGAGAACAAGTGATGCTGCAAGATAAAGATCGCATCTTTACTAATCTTTATGGCGAGCATGATTGGCGGCTGGCAGGGGCGCAAAAACGCGGCATCTGGGATAATACGAAAAAACTTATCGAGATGGGCCAAGAGGGCATCATCGAAGAAATGAAGAAATCCGATTTACGCGGCCGAGGCGGGGCAGGGTTCCCAACCGGTCTTAAATGGTCCTTCATGCCGAAAGAGGTTGGCACACGCCCTCATTACCTGGTCGTGAATGCGGACGAGTCTGAACCGGGTACCTGCAAGGATCGTGAAATCCTGCGTTGGGATCCACACCGTTTGCTCGAAGGGTGTTTGATTGCCGGGTTCGCCATGCGGGCGCACACTTGTTACATCTATATTCGCGGTGAATTTTTCGGTGAAGCGTCGAACGTTCAGGTCGCCATCGAAGAAGCCTACGCTGCGGGTCTTATCGGTAAGAACGCTTGTGGATCTGGTTGGGATTTCGACATTCATTTGCACCGCGGCGCTGGCGCTTACATCTGCGGCGAAGAAACAGCCTTGCTGGAAAGCCTTGAAGGAAAAAAAGGGCAGCCGCGGCTTAAGCCTCCATTCCCCGCTGGTGTCGGGCTTTATGGTTGCCCCACCACAGTGAATAACGTCGAATCTATTGCGGTTGCGCCAGAGATTTTGCGTCGAGGTGCCGCTTGGTTTGCGGCGATTGGACGTCCGAAAAACACCGGAACGAAAATCTTTTGCATTTCAGGTCATGTGAATACGCCGTGCAATGTGGAAGAGGAAATGGGCATTCCGTTGCGGGAATTAATCGAACGTCATGCCGGTGGTGTTCGTGGAGGGTGGGATAATCTGCTGGCTGTCATTCCAGGCGGTTCTTCCGTTCCGTGCCTGCCAAAACCGACATGTGATTCTATCTTGATGGATTTTGATTCCTTACGTGAAGTGAAGTCCGGACTTGGAACTGCGGCGGTCATTGTTATGGATAAATCGACCGATATTGTGGAAGCCATATGTCGGTTGGCTCATTTCTATAAACATGAGAGTTGCGGCCAGTGCACGCCGTGCCGTGAAGGTACAGGCTGGATGTGGCGGGTAATGACACGCATGGTTCGCGGTGAGGCAGAAAAATCAGAAATCGATTTGCTGCTTGATGTCACCTATCAGGTTGAGGGTCATACCATCTGCGCTTTGGGTGATGCGGCGGCATGGCCAATTCAAGGATTGATCCGCCACTTCAGACCGGAACTTGAACGACGGATCGAAGAATATCGACGCAGAATTGCGGCCTAAGGAAAGATTGGAATATGCCTAAAGTCACTGTAAACGGCGTTGAACTGGAAGTTCCTGGCGGCATTACTGTTTTGCAGGCATGCGAAATGGCCGGTGTTGAAATCCCACGCTTTTGCTATCATGAGCGGTTATCCATCGCCGGTAACTGCCGCATGTGTTTGGTCGAGATGGAGAAGTCTCCCAAGCCTGTGGCTTCTTGCGCTATGCCGGTCGCCGACGGTCAGGTCATCAAGACCAACACCGCGACAGTCCAGAAGGCACGGCGCGGTGTGATGGAGTTTCTGCTGATCAATCATCCTCTTGATTGCCCTATTTGTGACCAGGGCGGGGAGTGCGACTTACAAGATCAAGCTGTGGGTTATGGCTTTGATCGCAGCCGTTACGCGGAAAATAAGCGTGCAGTCGAAGATAAATATATGGGGCCTCTCGTTAAAACGAGTATGAATCGGTGCATTCACTGCACCCGGTGTGTTCGCTTTTCAACCGAAGTAGCTGGAGTTGATGATCTGGGCATGCTCAATCGCGGCGAGCATGCAGAGATTACGACTTATCTCGAAAAGGCGATTGCTTCCGAATTATCAGCTAATGTCATCGATCTTTGCCCTGTGGGCGCCTTGACGTCAAAACCGTATGCCTTTGCGGCCCGACCATGGGAATTGCGTAAATTTGAGGGGGTCGACGTCTTAGATGCGGTTGGTTCAAATATTCGAATTGATGCCCGTGGTCGCGAAGTTATGCGCGTTTTACCTCGCCTACATGAAGGTGTTAATGAAGAATGGATTTCCGATAAAACCCGTTACGCTATTGATGGCCTAAAGCGTCAACGTTTGGATCGGCCTTATATCCGCGAAAATGGCAAGCTTCGCCCTGCTGAATGGGCAGAAGCATTAGCTGTAGTCGCGGCAAAAATGCAGAATACATCCGCCAGTAAGATTGCGGCGATCGTCGGTGATCAATGTGATGCTGAATCTATGTTCGCCTTAAAACAGTTGATGGGAACCATTGGCTCACCTCATTTAGATTGCCGTCAGGATGGGGCAAAACTTTCTACGGCATCGCGTGGTGCTTATCTTTTCAATACGTCGATTGCCGGTATCGAGCAGGCTGATGCGTTGGTTTTGATCGGCACAAATCCTCGATGGGAAGCGCCGATTATCAACGCACGAATTCGTAAGAGATGGCTCAGCGGCCAGTTAAAGATCGCCATGATCGGCCCTAAGGTCGATTTAACATATGACTATCAGCATCTCGGCACGGGTCCCGAAAGCTTGCAACAAATCGCAAGCGGCCACGCCGGATTTTTTGAAGTACTGAAATCGGCTAAGGCGCCGATGGTTATTCTCGGTATGGGAGCTTTAACCCGCTCAGATGGCGCTGCAGTATTGGCTGCTGTTGGCGCATTTACTGAAAAAATGGGAATGATCCGCTCAGATTGGAATGGCTTTAACGTTTTGCACACAGCGGCGTCACGTGTCGCGGGTCTAGATATGAGTTTTGTGCCTCAACAAGGCGGTCGCGATCGAGATGATATTGTTCATGGCTGCGCAACGGGGGATATAGAAGTTCTTTATCTTTTGGGTGCTGATGAAATTGATATGCAGAAGCTTGGGAAAGCTTTTGTAGTTTACCAAGGTCATCATGGTGATGCAGGTGCTCATAGGGCAGACGTGGTTTTCCCCGGCGCGGCTTATACGGAAAAAGATGGCATCTACGTTAATACCGAGGGCAGAGTCCAGCTGTCATGGCGCGCTGCTTTCCCACCAGGTGACGCTCGCGAAGATTGGACAATCTTGCGCGCTTTATCGGAGAAAATGGGCCGCACCTTGCCGTTTGATACCTTAGATCAGCTTAGGCAAAAACTGGTTGCTGCCTATCCAAGTTTTGCGCAAGTAGATCAACTGCCTCAATCAAAATGGCAAAACGTGCCTGCTGTTAAAACCGCCATAGAGGCAGCACCCTTCAAGCCATTCATCGATAATTTTTATATGACCTGCGCTATTAGCAGAGCATCAGCTACCATGGCAGAATGCAGTGCTGTTTTTGCCGGCGGATCAGCAGAGCGGACAGGCACCCATGGATGATTTGTTAGTAAACTACGGGCTGCCCGCAGCCATTCTTATTGGCAAGATCTTGTTGATCGTGGTGCCGCTTATGTTGGGTATGGCTTACTTAACCTTGGCAGAGCGAAAAATTCTGGCGGCAACTCAGCTTCGTCGTGGCCCGAATGTTGTAGGGCCGTTTGGCCTTCTGCAGCCAATCGCCGACGGTATGAAGCTTCTGTTTAAGGAAACGATCATTCCTGCTGGCGCCAATCGCGCCTTATTTCTCATGGCGCCAATGGTTACCTTTGTCCTGGCCCTTGTTGCCTGGGCAGTTATTCCCTTTGGTCCGGGTCTAGTTCTTGCCAACATCAATGTAGGTATTCTTTACCTGTTCGCAATTAGCTCCTTGGGCGTATACGGAGTTATTGTTGCGGGATGGGCTTCAAACTCAAAATATGCATTCTTGGGGGCTCTACGGTCGGCAGCCCAGATGGTATCGTACGAAGTTTCTATCGGCTTTGTCATTGTCACCGTTTTGCTGTGTGTTGGATCGCTTAATCTTTCTGCTGTGGTTGAAGCTCAGCGTAAGATATGGTTTTGCATCCCTCTACTGCCGATGTTCATCATCTTTTTTATCTCGGCCTTGGCGGAAACAAACCGTGCGCCATTTGACTTACCGGAAGGTGAGTCAGAGCTAGTTGCAGGTTTTTTTGTTGAATACTCATCTATGTCATTCGCCTTATTTTTCTTAGGTGAATATATCAATATTCTTCTGATGAGCGGGATGACGGCTGTTCTATTCTTGGGAGGATGGCTGCCACCATTGCATATGGTGCCTTTTACCTGGATCCCTGGACCTGTTTGGTTCATCTTAAAAATCTGTGCTGTGGCCTTTTGCTTTGTTTGGGTCCGCGCAACTTTTCCCCGGTATCGATACGACCAATTAATGCGATTAGGTTGGAAGGTTTTCCTCCCTTTTTCATTATTTTGGGTTGTTCTGACGGCCGGAGTTTTGATCACCACCGGCTGGTTGCCGAAGTAGGAAAAAGTTATGGCATTTCTTGATCGCACTGCGCGTAACCTGCTGTTAACCGAACTCTTGTCAGGGTTATGGTTAACCTTTAGCTATATGTTTAAGCGTCGAGTGACGATTAACTACCCCTACGAAAAAGGCCCTCTATCACCGCGTTTTCGCGGTGAACATGCGTTGCGCCGCTACGCCAGCGGAGAAGAGCGCTGCATTGCTTGTAAGCTATGCGAAGCAATTTGCCCTGCGCAAGCTATCACCATTGAGGCAGAACCGCGTGCTGATGGCAGCCGGCGGACGACGCGCTATGACATTGACATGACGAAATGCATCTATTGCGGTTTTTGTCAGGAAGCTTGCCCTGTAGACGCAATCGTTGAGGGGCCAAATTTTGAGTTTGCGACCGAGACCCGAGAGGAATTGCTGTATAATAAAGAAAAGCTGCTATCGAACGGGGATCGATGGGAGTATGAGCTGGCGGCAAATATTGAAGCCGATGCGCCATATCGATAAAGGTTGTGGGGTAGCGGGCATTTAGATGCTTGCTGCGATGAAAGGGAAGATGACGTGGTACTGCAGGCTATAGCGTTTTACTTATTTGCGGCTACGGCTATTGGCGCGGCAACTATGGTTGTTTTTGCGCGAAATCCTGTGCATTCAGTTCTTTTTCTAATCCTGGCTTTTTTCAATGCGGCAGGCCTTTTTGTCTTAATGGGCGCTGAGTTTCTGGCAATGATCCTGGTCGTCGTTTATGTGGGCGCCGTTGCAGTGCTATTTCTTTTCGTCGTCATGATGCTTGACGTCAATTTCGTGCGGCTCCGTGAAGGCTTCATGCGTTATTTGCCTTTGGGCGCCTTGGTTGGATTAGTCTTTCTTGCGGAGCTTGTTTTAATCGCTGTTGCTTGGACAATATCACCTAAAGCTTCAACGGTCTCCCTTGCACCAAAACCACCGCTGACGCAGCTCACAAATACGGAAGCCCTCGGACAAATTCTTTATACACAGTACTTCTATCTGTTCCAAGCAGCGGGATTTGTTTTGCTTGTGGCTATGATCGGGGCCATTGTTCTGACTTTGCGTCAGCGCGCCGGAACACGGCGCCAAAACATCTCAATGCAAATATCACGTAAAAAATCTGACTCAGTCGAGCTCGTGGATGTTCCCACGGGCAGCGGCGTTTAGGAACCGTAATATGCTGATCATTGGCCTTACCCATTATCTTGTGGTTGCAGCGGTGATTTTCACTCTGGGAATTTTGGGTATTTTCCTTAACCGAAAAAACGTCATTGTTATTTTGATGTCGGTCGAGCTGCTGCTATTGGCGGTTAATATTAATTTTGTCGCTTTTTCAACCCAGCTTAATGATCTTGTCGGGCAAGTCTTTGCCATGTTCGTTCTGACAGTCGCTGCAGCTGAGGCTGCGATTGGTTTGGCCATTCTTGTCATCTATCATCGCAATCGCGGAACGATTGAAGTTGATGACATCAACATGATGAAAGGGTAGGGATGTACGCTCTAGCCATTTTCCTACCACTTATAGGCGCCATCATTGCTGGCTTAGGTGGCCGCTGGATCGGGGACCGCGGTGCACAAGTTGTTACTTGTGCCGGGATTATCGGTGCTCTTTGTATTGCAGTTGTTATTGTTATCGATGTTGCCTTCGGTGCGCATAGACAAACTATTTTTCTTAGCGATTGGATTTTTTCTGGAAAACTAGCTATTGCTTGGGCTCTTCGGTTTGACACCTTATCGGCGGTGATGATTTTTGTGGTCACGGCCGTTTCTGCCATGGTCCATGTTTATTCCGTTGGTTATATGAGCCACGACCCGTCGATTCCACGGTTCATGTCGTATCTATCTTTATTTACCTTCTTTATGTTGATGCTAGTGACGGCTGATAATTTAGTTCAGCTGTTCTTTGGTTGGGAAGGTGTGGGACTCGCTTCATATCTCTTGATTGGATTTTGGTATCAAAAACCTTCTGCTTACGCCGCGGCAATCAAAGCGTTTTTGGTCAATAGGGTGGGCGATTTAGCCTTTGTCCTGGGTATATGTGCTGTTTTCTTTTTATTTAATACGGTTGCCTTTGACGCCATTTTTTCTGACGTTACCAAGCACTTAGACAGTCGAATGGTGTTCTTGGGTATGGAAGGGCATGCACTTACCATTATTGCTCTTCTTTTGTTTATCGGCGCTTGTGGTAAGTCGGCTCAGCTAGGCCTCCATACGTGGCTACCTGACGCTATGGAAGGCCCAACACCTGTTTCCGCTCTAATTCATGCAGCAACTATGGTTACAGCAGGCGTATTCTTGGTCGTTAGGATGTCGCCTTTGTTCGAACATGCACCATTAGCCCTTAATGTCGTGACGGTCGTAGGTGCGTCAACTGCATTGTTTGCTGCAACAGTGGGCATGACCCAGCATGATATTAAACGCGTTATTGCTTATTCTACCTGCAGTCAGCTTGGTTATATGTTTTTTGCTGCAGGTGTTTCGGCTTATGGCGCTGCTATGTTTCATTTGTTTACCCATGCCTTTTTTAAGGCACTACTTTTCTTGGGTGCAGGTTCTGTTATCCATGCTTTATCGGGCGAACAGGACATGCGGCGTATGGGGGGTATTCGGTCGCTTATTCCGGCTACCTATATTCTTATGTGGATCGGCTCTCTTGCCTTAGCGGGTATACCGCCTTTTGCCGGCTATTTTTCCAAGGACATGATCTTGGAGGCTGCATGGGGTGCTCATACGGCGGTGGGCGATTACGCCTTTTGGATAGGTATATTAGTGGCGTTTTTGACGGCTTTTTATTCTTGGCGTCTTTTAATTTTAACTTTTCATCGTATGCCACGTGCTGACAAAAAAACTATGGATCATGTCCATGAGTCACCGCCGGTCATGTTATTGCCGCTCTTTGTGCTGGCCATTGGCGCAATCTTTGCAGGGTGGTTGGGGTATAATTATTTCGTTGGAGAGAAGGCGGCAGACTTCTGGAATGGCTCTATCCTTATTTTGCCGGAACATGAAGCAATGGAAAATGCACACCATGCACCGCTTTGGGTTAAGTATCTACCCTTAGTGGCCGCTGTGAGTGGGATTCTTATGGCCTATATATTCTATCAATTGCGTCCAACGTGGCCCGCACGAGTTGCGGTATCACTAGGTGCATTCTATCGTTTTCTATACAACAAATGGTATTTTGATGAGCTATACGATGCCGTTTTTGTACGTCCTTCGTTTTTCTTGGCGCGCTCGTTGTGGACAAAGGGTGATGTTGCTGTCATCGACGGATTAGGCCCTAATGGTGTGGCTGCGTTGGTCCGTGTTCTTGCCAAGCGTACGGGTGTACTGCAGACAGGTTATCTTTATCACTATGCTTTCGTCATGCTGATTGGCGTCGTTGGGTTTCTATCTTGGTATCTCATTGGACATATGAAGTAGGGCAATGATCATGACGAATTTCCCACTTCTTTCTGCCATTACATTTCTTCCGGTAGTTGGCGCTTTATTTATTCTCGTATTTATACGGGGAACAAATAGTGAGGCCGTATCCCGTAATGCCAAATGGGCAGCTTTGTGGACATCATTAATTACTTTCGGTCTTTCAGCCTACGCTTGGTTTCTTTTTGATTCCACAAATGACGGTTTTCAGCTGATTGATAAAGTAGAGTGGCTGCCACAATTTTCCATCAGTTATTCCATGGGTGTTGATGGTATCTCGCTTTTCTTCGTTGTGCTGTCAGCGCTATTAACGCCGATCTGCATTCTGTCTAGCTGGGAGGCTATTGCTTCTCGGGTTAAGGAATATATGGTCGCCTTCTTAGTGCTAGAGACATTCATGCTTGGCATGTTTTCCGCTCTAGATTTCATGTTGTTTTATATTTTCTTTGAAGCTGTTTTAATCCCGATGTTCATTATAATCGGAGTTTGGGGTGGAGATGGTCGTGTTTATGCGGCGTTTAAGTTTTTCCTCTACACCTTAGCCGGTTCCGTTCTGATGCTGTTGGCTTTGCTGACTATCTATCTTGAGGCTGGTACGACAGATATTCCAACCATTTTAGAAAATACTCAATTCGCATCGGCAATTCAGATTTGGCTATGGCTTGCATTCTTTGCGTCGTTTGCAGTTAAAGTTCCAATGTGGCCCGTGCACACATGGTTGCCAGATGCACACGTTCAAGCGCCAACCGCGGGATCTGTGATACTTGCTGGTATCCTATTAAAAATGGGCGCTTATGGATTTATTCGGTTCTCTGTGCCTATGCTTCCCGAAGCGACAGTAATGTTCGCGCCTCTCATTTTTACTCTGAGCGTCATTGCGGTTATTTATACATCGCTCGTTGCGTTAGCTCAGAGCGATATGAAGAAGTTGATTGCCTATTCATCCGTCGCGCACATGGGTTTTGTAACCCTTGGAATCTTCAGTTTAACCCAGCAAGGTCTTCAGGGTGCATTATTTCAGATGCTAAGTCATGGCGTTGTTTCTGGCGCTTTATTTCTTTGTGTCGGAGTTGTCTACGATCGGCTTCATACCCGAGAAATTTCTCGTTACGGGGGATTAGCGGAGAATATGCCAAAATATGCACTAGTCTTTATGGTGTTTATGTTGGCGTCGGTCGGACTTCCAGGAACGGGCGGCTTTGTTGGTGAGTTTCTTGTCTTGGTGGGCACATTCCGCGTTAATACGTGGGCCACGGCATTAGCAGCTACAGGCGTTGTTTTGGGTGCCGCCTATATGCTGTATCTTTATCGACGGGTTGTATTTGGCCCCTTGGATAAGCCGGACTTAAAACTTTTACCGGATCTTAGCTGGCGTGAGATTTCGATGTTTGCACCTTTGATTGTTCTTGCGCTGTGGATGGGTATATACCCATCTACTTTTCTTGCGCCAATGGAAGGTGCAGTTGAGCGGGTCATCACCATCCATAAGCAAAAACTTGCTCAAAGTATGGACGCAGCCAAGCATTCTGTTGCCAGAACAGATTAGGGAAGAACATGCAAGTTTTTGGTAATTATCTTTCCGCCTTACCTGAGATCACTCTTGCACTTAGCGGGTTGATCTTGCTTCTTGTCGGTGTGTTTTGTGGTGATCGATCTATTCGACCACTAACTTACACGACATTAATTGTTTATGCTGGTGTAGGTTGGTTATTGATTTCGAATGCTTTTGAGGGAAGCGAACCGCTCGCTTTTCACGGCCTTTTTGTCGCTGATGGTTTTGCTACCTATGCCAAATTGCTTATTTTAACGGGGGCCGGCGCTACAGCTGCAATATCCTTATCATATCTTGAGCGCGAAGGTATTACGCGGTTTGAATATCCGCTGCTGTTATTGTTTGCCACCCTTGGCATGATGATGATGGTGTCTGCGAATAATCTCATTTCGCTTTATATTGGGCTCGAGCTACAAAGTCTTTCTCTATATGTCTTAGCCAGCATTAAAAGAGATGACACCAAGGCGACAGAGGCTGGGCTTAAATACTTTGTGTTGGGTGCTTTATCGTCCGGTCTACTCCTTTATGGATGCTCGCTTGTTTATGGTTATACTGGAACAACGGGATTTGCTGATCTTGCCAAGGTTTTAGATCCAAAACTTGGTGCTCCTTCGACGGGCCTCGTCGTTGGATTAATGTTTGTCCTGGCTGGCTTAGCTTTTAAAATTTCAGCTGTTCCATTTCACATGTGGACACCGGATGTCTACGAAGGTTCCCCAACCCCAGTAACAGCATTCTTTGCGGCAGCACCAAAGATTGCAGCTATGATCCTCATTGTTCGCCTGGTTATGGGGCCATTTGGTCCTCTTATGAATGAGTGGCGGCAAGTGATTGTCTTTTTATCAATTGCATCGATGGTTTTAGGTTCATTTGCAGCCATCATCCAAACCAATATCAAAAGACTAATGGCATATAGTTCGATCGGACATATGGGATATGCTCTTGTTGGGTTGGCCGCTGGGAGCGGGGCCGGTGTGCAAGGTGTTATTTTCTATATGACGATTTACATGGTCATGAGTGTTGGAACCTTTGCTTGTATATTGAGCATGCGTCGCCAAGGTCGGATGGTTGAGCAGATTTCTGATTTAGCGGGCCTCTCCCGTACTCAACCCTTATTAGCCTTGGTTTTGGCTATCTTTATGTTCTCTATGGCGGGTATTCCGCCACTCGCAGGCTTTTTTGGGAAGTTTTATGTTTTTATGGCAGCAGTGGAAGCAGGCCTTATTGGCCTTGCCATCATTGGTGTTCTGGCCAGCGTGGTTGGTGCTTTCTATTACTTACGTATTATTAAAGTTATGTACTTTGATGAAGCGGCAGAAGCTTTTGACCGTCCAATGGGTGGTATTTTGGTGACTATCTTGTGGGGTAGTGGTGGTTTCATTCTTCTGTTTGCTGCCTTTGCTGATCAAATTCTCGCTGTCACTACTGCGGCCGCTCAGGCTATGTATCTCGGGTGAGTAACCAATCAGTAAATACACCTCGGTTACCGCCCGGATATCGGCTAGTAACTTATGATACTATTACAAGTACGATGGATGAGGCTAAGGCATTAGCCGCTGCGGGCGCTTCGGAAGGAACATTGGTCTGGGCAAAGTCTCAATCAGCCGGGCGCGGTCGCCAGGGTCGCATATGGAAATCGGAACCCGGCAACCTATATCTTTCTCTAATTTTACGCCCTTACTGTCCTATGAATAGGGCGCCAGAAATAGGTTTTGTCACATCACTTGCCTTATATGAAGCTATAAAAGAGTTTTTACCTGAAAGCAGCTTAATTTTAAAATGGCCGAATGACCTTCTAGTCAAAAATAGAAAAATAGCTGGCATTATTTTAGAGGCAACATCGCCAGCATCGGGACAAGTCGAGGAGCTTATTTTAGGTGTCGGTGTGAATATTTCTCATTGTCCACCTGACAATGAAATCCGATTACCAGCCACCTGTCTTGCCGTAGAGGGGAGGAAGGATATTGGAATGTTCTCTGTACTTGAAAAGTTTATCCAAGCCTTCCACAAACACCTATGTGCATGGCGCTCCAAAGGTTTTTCTCCCATTCTACAACAGTGGCAGACGCAAACATATCCGCAAGGGACAAAAGTATCAGTTGGTCAATCTTGTGAGGGTAGGTTTGTGGGCTTAAGTGAAAAAGGTGAGCTTTTACTTGAGTTGCAAGATGGAAAGCGTCAAAGCGTGACGGCCGGAGATGCTTTCTTTTACGGCGTATCAGGGGAGCCTTAGTTATGTTGCTTGCCATCGATTGTGGAAATACTAATACCGTTTTTGCCCTTTTTGACGGGGATAAGAAAGTTGATCAATGGCGCTGCACAACAGACGACCAGAGAACAGCCGATGAATATGCTGTCTGGTTGGCTCAGCTTCTTTCTTTAAAAGGCTTTTCCTTAGGTATTATAACCGACACAGTTATTGCTTGCGTTGTTCCAACAGCACTTCTGGGGTTAAAATCATTTAGTGAGCGCTACTTCAAGCTTGTGCCTTTGGTTGTTGGCTCTTCTGATGTTGATCTAGGCATTAAGGTTCTCATTGATCGCCCTCAAGACGTTGGAGAAGACCGGCTTGTAAATGCAATCGCTGCCCATGAAAAATATAAGGGCGCATTAATTGTGGTCGATTTTGGAACTGCAACGTCTTTTGATATCGTCGATGCTGATGGCAATTTTAGAGGTGGTGTTTTAGCTCCAGGAGTTAATTTATCAGCTGAAGCACTTTATCGTGCCGCAGCAAGATTGCCACGTGTTGTCATTACAAAACCGCCATCAGTTATCGGTAAAGCCACTGTTCCTGCCATGCAATCTGGGCTTTATTGGGGTTATGTAGCCATGGTTGAAGGAATAGTAACTCGCATTAAAGCAGAATACCGCAAGCCGATGAAAGTCATTGCAACAGGGGGTCTGGCTGCATTATTTGCTGATGCGACACCCATTATTCAATCTATAGATCTCGACATAACTATGCGTGGACTGGTTTTGATTCATCAACGCAATCGCCATTCGGGTAAAGCTAAATCCAAGAAAAAAGGCAAGAAATGATTAAAGCGCAATCGCGCAAAGACACAGATCTCTATTTTCTTCCTCTCGGAGGAACGGGTGAGATCGGTATGAACCTCAACCTTTATCGCTATAAGGGGCGATGGTTGATGGTAGACCTGGGCGTTACATTTGATTCAGAAAGCGCCCCGGGTTGCGATGTTATTATGCCGGATATTTCCTTCATTGAAGGAGAGAAATCTAGATTAGATGGACTTGTTCTAACACATGCGCATGAAGATCATCTTGGCGCAGTAGAATACTTATGGCATCGGCTGCGGTGCCCAATTTATGCCACACCTTTTACTGCTGCCGTACTGAAACGCAAATTGGCAGAAAATGAAGGCCAGAAGTCTTCTCCACCCATCAAGATTGTCCCGTTATCGGCACGCTTCAATATTGGACCGTTTGATCTAGAGCTTATTTCACTAACCCATTCAATCCCCGAGCCAAATGCGATAGCTATCCGAACCGATGCAGGAACAATTCTGCATACGGGGGATTGGAAAATCGATCCAGAGCCACTAGTTGGCGAAAATATGGATATTGATAGATTACGTGAATTGGGACAAGAAGGCGTACTGGCGCTTGTTGGTGATTCAACCAATGCATTGGTCGATGGTCACAGCGGGTCTGAAGCGGAGTTACGCGATAGTCTTATTTCAGTCGTCGAGGGGCGTAAGGGCAGGGTGGCGGTTGCATGCTTTGCTAGTAATGTCGCGCGTTTAGAGACAATGAGTGTGGTTGCTCAAAAGGTGGGTCGTCGTGCCGCCCTTGTGGGCCGTTCTATGTGGCGCATGTATGCTGCCGCGAGAGAAGTTGGCTATTTAAGAGATATTCCGGATTTCATTACCGAGGAAGAGGCGGGCTATTTTCCTCGAGACTCAATTCTTATGGTTTGCACAGGAAGTCAGGGAGAATCTCGAGCCGCCTTGTCAAGAATTGCAAGCGGCGGTCACCCTCACGTTACCTTGGAGCGTGGTGATACGGTCATTTTTTCTTCACGCATGATTCCTGGAAATGAAAAGTCGATTAACGCTTTGCATAATAGGCTGGCAAGTCTAGGGATTGAGATTATTACTGACGATGATGAATTTGTTCATGTGTCTGGCCATCCCTGTCGGGACGAATTGACCGCCATGTACCAATGGGTTCGACCTCGTATTGCTGTTCCTGTTCATGGAGAAAAAAGGCATTTAATAGCGCACTCAGAGCTCGCTTTGGCCTGCCAGGTATCTTCTGCTCCAGTGCTTGCAAACGGACAAGTTTTGAAGCTTTCAGGTGATCAGCCGATAATCGTTGATGAAGTACAAGTTGGCCGCTTTGTTGTTGATGGTAACCGCGTCGTATCCTTGAAGGATGAGGGTTTTCAGCAACGTCGACGCCTTATGCATAATGGTGCAGCTGTTGCAACGATTGTGCTTAATCGCCGCGGCCAGCTTAAAGCAAAACCCGTAATTAGTTTTTTGGGGGCAACTGATATAGAAAATGATCTTTCTACCCAGCACACAGTTGCCGTAGAAGTACAACAAGCGATTGAAGGCTCTGATCCTCACAAGTTAAAAGATGATGATGCCGTAATCGAAATTACGCGACGCGTTGTCAGACGTTTTGCTCGCGAGCAAAATGGCAAGAAGCCGCCCGTGGAAGTCCATATAATCCGTTTGTAAACGGGAGAAGAGGGACAATGATTGGCCAAATCAATCACGTTGCTATCGCCGTTCCGGACTTAGCTGCTGCTGCTACACTCTACAAAGAGACATTGGGAGCACAGGTTTCTGATCCTTTAGATCAACCAGAACACGGTGTTACAGTGATTTTTGTATCTTTGTCGAATACTAAGATTGAGCTGCTGCATCCCTTGGGCGACTCCTCGCCTATATCAGGATTTTTAGCGCGAAATCCTCAAGGTGGTATCCACCATATTTGTTTTGAAGTGCAGGATATTTATGCGGCGTGTAATCTGTTGAAAGCAAAGGGTGCGCGTGTACTTGGTGACGGCCATCCGAAGATCGGCGCTCATGGAAAACCGGTTATTTTTTTGCATCCAAAAGACTTTACAGGCGCTCTCATTGAATTAGAACAGGTATAGGTTATGGGTGTTGTTTCCGGTATCGTTGTTTATATTCTATTATGGTGGCTGGTATTTTTCGCTATGCTGCCTCTTGGTGTTAAGCATGATGCAGTAACGCCAAGAGGGCATGATCCGGGTGCACCGATTAATCCCTATATGTGGCAAAAAGTAATTGCAACGTCACTCATTGCAGCTTGTCTTTGGGGAGGTGTTTTCTGGGTGATTGCATCGGACCTCATTAAGTTCCGTACATAAAGAAAGGGCGCCCTGAGGCGCCCGTCTTTTCCCCGTTTGAGGAGGAAATCTTGCACTATTTCTAGTGCTAGTCGTTGGGGGGTTCCCTCCCTAAACTCGGGACATTTATTAATGGCTTTTGCCGTATTTTCCCCTTAAACACTCTACAAAGGCTACCCACCGCCGTCATTAGTTTTCTTAATTTTAAGCGAGAATAAATTTGACGACAAAAGCGATCGAGATAATCAAGACAGCAGGATTTACCTCACTAAACCGCCCAGACAGGATCTTTCCGGCAGCATAAACAATAAAGCCAAGGCCAATGCCTGTTGCGATGGAAAAGGTAAGCGGCATTGCAATAGCCGTTACTAAAGCAGGGGCGGCTTCCGTAATATCATCCCAGGCAATTTCGGCTAATCCACGTGCCATAAGGCAGGCAACAAATACTAAAGCAGGCGCTGTTGCATAGGTAGGGATAATTCCCGCCAGCGGGGCAAAAAATAATCCCAAGAGAAAAAGAACCGCAACAGTGACGGCTGTTAAGCCGGTCCGACCCCCCGCATTTATTCCCGCTGCGCTTTCAATATAGCTTGTGACGGTTGATGTACCCAAAGCTGCACCGCCCATTGTGGCGACGGAGTCCGCGACAAGAGCCTTACCGATGCGGGGTAAACGTCCTTGAGAATCCAAAAGCCCTCCGCGCTGCGCAACACCAATCAAGGTTCCCGCATTATCGAATAAATCGACCATGAAGAAGGCAAAAATAATAGCGACCAATCCAATGTGGAGAGCGCCCATAATGTCCATGGCAAGAAAGGTTGGCGCCAGGCTTGGGGGCATAGCGACCAAACCACCGCCAGGTGATACCCCCATAAATACGCCGATTGCGGTTACTGCTAAGATGGCAATCATAAGCGCGCCAGGAACACGACGAGCTTCAAGAGCAATAATAGCGAGGAAACCAAGGCAAGCCAATATAACAGGGGCGGATTTTAAGTTACCCAAAGCTACAAGAGTTGCGGGATGAGCGACAACCAAACCTGCATTTTTAAGCCCGATAATCGCAAGAAAAAATCCAATACCAGCAGCTATGGCAAATTTTAAACTTCGGGGTATGGAATTGATAATCCATTCGCGCACTGGCAATAAACTAAGAATAAGAAAAAGGCAGCCGGAAATAAAAACAGCCCCAAGAGCAACCTGCCAGCTGTAGCCCATTCCATTAACAACACCGTAAGTAAAATAGGCGTTCAACCCCATGCCTGGAGCCAGGGCGACAGGGTAATTAGCATAAAGGCCCATTATAGCCGTGCCCAAGGCAGCGCCCAAACAGGTTGCAACAAAGACAGCACCCTTATCCATACCCGCATCACCCAAAATCTGCGGGTTGACGAACATGATATAAGCCATAGTGAGAAAGGTGGTTAGGCCGGCCAATAATTCACGGCGAACGGTAGTATTATTTTGTGAAAGTTTGAATAATGACTCTAGCATTGCACCCCCCATGCTAAATAAAACCGTCGTAATTACTCGAAGTCCCCAATCTCTCCTTCTCATAACAAGGGGGAGACTGCAAGAAAACAATCAACCATGATTATTGTAAAATGCGAGGAGATTCATATTTTTGGCACATCTTATGGGGGAATAGCGGGAGGACATGGACATAGGCCGTGGCATTGCCTACAGTCCCGCGCATTCGTGTAGCTCGGAGTCTTTACATGCGTATGTCCCGCTACTTCTTGCCGACCCTCAAAGAAAATCCGGCAGAAGCGCAAATTGTATCTCACCGCCTTATGTTGCGAGCAGGTCTGATTCGACAATCGAGTGCGGGTATCTATTCATGGTTACCTTTGGGCCTTCGAGTCTTGAAGAAGATTGAAACTGTCGTGCGAGAAGAACAAGACGCAAGTGGTGCTCAGGAAATGCTAATGCCAACTATTCAGTCGGCAGAGCTATGGCGGAAAAGCGGACGATATGATGATTACGGCAAAGAAATGCTGCGAATTCGCGACCGCCACGAACGTGAGATGCTTTATGGCCCAACAAATGAAGAACTAATCACGGATATTTTTGCGAGCGAAGTTAGAAGCTATAAAGATCTACCAAAAAATCTTTATCATATTCAGTGGAAATTTCGTGACGAAGTGCGCCCAAGATTTGGCGTAATGCGCGGTCGTGAATTTTTAATGAAGGATGCATATAGTTTTGACTTAGATCAGGCTGGCGCTCGGCGCAGCTATAATAAGATGTTTGTTGCCTATCTTCGAACTTTTGCTCGTCTTGGATTGAAGGCCATTCCGTTACGAGCAAACACAGGCCCGATTGGCGGGGATATGAGTCACGAATTTATCATTTTGGCAGAAACTGGAGAAAGTCAAGTTTACTGTCATAAATCACTTCTTCAGGTGCCCACGCCTGAGAATGTTGATTATGAAAGTGACTTGGAGCCAACAATCAACGAATGGACAAAACATTATGCTGCGGCCGACGAAATGCATGATGCTGCCAAATGCCCAGTTAATGCTTCCGATTTAGTAACTGCGCGCGGTATTGAGGTCGGTCATATTTTTTATTTTGGTACAAAATACTCTGAGCCTATGGGAGCCAAAGTTGCAGCTCCGGATGGGCAAACGGTAACTGTACATATGGGATCATATGGTATCGGTGTGTCTCGACTAATGGCGGGAATTATTGAAGCCAGTCATGACGATGCGGGTATTATCTGGCCGTCATCGATTGCACCTTTTCAGGTTGGATTGCTTAATCTTAAGCCTGGCGATGCGAGCTGTGACACTTTATGTGCTGATCTTTATTCACGACTGCAGAGCAGTAAACAGGATGTTCTTTTCGATGACCGCGAAGAAAGAGCGGGGGCAAAGTTTGCGGATATGGATTTGATTGGCCTCCCTTGGCAAATCGTTGTTGGTCCTCGGGGAGCCAAAGATGGCAAAGTCGAAATTAAAAAAAGAGCAGGGGGTGAACGTAGCGAAGTTTCTATCGGTGATGCTCTACAGCGTATTCTAGGATAGGCAGATTATGTTTTCAGCTCTCGAGCGCATGATTGCTTTTCGATACTTGCGGAGCCGGCGCCAGGAAGGGTTCATTTCGGTTATTGCGTGGTTTTCTTTAGCCGGTATTGCGCTTGGCGTTGCGACTCTTATCGTCGTAATGAGCGTGATGAATGGTTTTCGTGCAGAGTTGCTATCGCGTATCCTTGGGCTGAATGGACATATTTCTATAATGGCCCCCAACCAAGCCTTTACGGATTTTGATCGTATTGCGACACAGGTGAAGCAACAATCCGACGTTATAGCAGCAGTTCCACTTGTTGAAGGACAAGCGCTTGTGATCGTTGGGGGACGCGCCTCAGGTGTGGTTGTGCGTGGCATGAGACCCCAAGATTTAGCGAAACGGAATATCTTAGCCAATAATATTAAGAATGGATCCCTCAGCAACGTTACTGGAATGGAGACAATTTTGATCGGGGCGCGCATGGCGCAGCGATTTAAAATCGGAGTCGGTGATACATTAACACTCATTTCACCAAAGCTTGCCGAAACGGCTATTGGCGTTATTCCTCGGCTTAAACAATTTACAGTTGGGGCGATATTTGAAGTTGGGATGTATGAATACGATGATAGCTTTGTGTTTATGCCATTAGAGTCTGCACAAGCTTTTCTCGAAATGGACAAAGATATTTCATATATTGAAGTTATGGTCGATGATCTTGAAAAGGTCGAAGATGTATCGCGCAAGATCTTTATGACGCTAGAAGGCAAATACACCGTAAGAGATTGGCAACGCGTTAATCAGACATTTTTTAATGCCGTTCAAGTTGAGCGGAATGTTATGTTTTTGATTTTAACCTTGATGATTCTTGTTGCCGCTTTCAACATTATTTCTAGCATGATTATGTTGGTCAAAGATAAATCAAGAGATATTGCTATTCTTCGTACCATGGGTGCTAGTCGCGGAATGGTTATGAGAATTTTTCTGCTTGCAGGGTCGAGCATCGGCGTATTGGGAACGTGTCTTGGTGCGGGATTGGGTATCGCCTTTGCCCTTAATATTGAAGCAATCCGTCAAGGGATCCAATCTCTGGCCAAGGTCGAGCTGTTTTCCGCCGAGATCTATTTCTTATCAAAGCTGCCCGCTATCTTGCGGATAGAAGATGTCGGGATTGTTGTCTCTATGGCTATGGGGTTGTCCATTTTGGCAACACTTTACCCGTCATGGCGTGCGGGCCGGGTCGATCCGATAGAGGCCTTGCGCTATGAGTGAGGGCTTGCGCGCTGCCGCACCCGCCGTCGAATTAGACGGTATTATCCGCCGGTTTCAGCAGGCTGGGGAAGCACTTGATGTTTTGAAAGGCGCATCGCTTACACTTCATCACGGCGAGATTGCAGCGCTTGTTGGACCTTCCGGTTCAGGGAAATCAACTCTCCTTCAAATTGCGGGCTTACTCGAACGTCCTAGCCATGGCGAAGTTATTATTGGCGGTCAACGCTGTGCCGGCATGAGTGAGCGTCAAAGAACAGAGATCCGCCGTAAACGCATCGGCTTTGTTTATCAGTACCATCATCTCTTGCCGGAATTCTCGGCGGTTGAAAATGTAATTTTACCGCAGATGATTGCGGGAACCTCTAAGTCAGACGCACAGGAACGCGCCATGGATATCTTAAATAATGTTGGCCTTGGCAGCAGGCTGAGCCATCGACCCGCTCGACTGTCGGGGGGAGAACAGCAGCGTGTTGCCATTGCCCGCGCCCTTGCAAATAGGCCCTTGGCCTTATTGGCTGACGAGCCTACGGGTAACCTTGATCCGCAGACAGCAGAGATTGTTTTCGATCTGTTGCTTGATTTGGCGCGGCGTAGCGGACTTGCGGCCTTGATAGCTACTCATAACTATGACTTAGCGCGGCGCATGGACCGGATCTATGTCCTGCAAAATGGGCAAATCCTCGAGGCAACGCTCTAGCTTAATTTCCCGAGTCGGTTTATGGGGGTCTTTTCCCTCTATACCCCTCTTTTGGCTTTTGAAGGAAATGAAAGGACTTACACTTTCACTAGCTAAATAAGATGTCCAAGGCCACTCTCCCTCCATGTCACACGCTGATTTTATCCATTTGCGGGTCCACACGGCCTATTCCTTGGCCGAAGGCGCTATAAAAACCAAGGATCTTATTGATCTTTGTAAGCGCCATAAGATGCCTGCCGTAGCCATCACTGATACAGGTAACCTTTTCGGTGTTATGGAGTTTTGCGCCGCCGCTTTAGATAATGGGATACAACCCATTGTTGGATGCCAGGTCTTTTTGGCTCGGGAAGAGGGTGATGCACGGAAATTTGGCACCTTAACACCGCAACCTGATCATCTTGTCTTACTGGCTCAAAACGAAAAAGGGTGGGCCAATCTGTCTAAGCTGAGTAGTTGCGCCTATCTTGAAACCCCCGATGAAGAGACACCACGCGTAACCTTCACTCATCTAACAGATCTTTCAGATGGGCTTATCGCTTTAAGTGGAGGACCGAGAGGCCCAATAGGCCGGTTATTGGCGGAGGGGCAGGCTGAGGCTGCCGATGAGATGACGCGCCGGTTGGCCGCTTTATTTCCCGGCAGGTTTTACATTGAACTGATGCGTCATGGCTTGGAAATCGAAGCGCGCATAGAGGAAGATCTTATTGATTTGGCTTATCGTCATAACTTGCCGTTGGTAGCGACGAATGACGTTTTCTTTGCCAAAAAAGAAGAATACGAAGCTCACGAAGTTCTTTTGTGCATCGCAGACGGGACTTACATCTCAGATGACAATCGGCGCCGCGCAACCCCAGAACACTGTTTTAAGTCGGCCGCCGAAATGCGGGCGCTATTTGCCGATCTTCCAGAGGCAATTGAAAACACAACTGCAATTGCTAAGCGCTGTGCTTTTGCCGTCACGAAACAAAAAGAAATTCTCCCTGCGTATACCAAACTACAAGGTCGTAGCGAATCTGACGCGTTGCGAGATGAATCTCGGTTGGGTTTAGAAGAGCGCCTTAAAAAGCAAATCTATACAGAAGATATGAGTGAGGCAGAAAAACATGAAGCTGCCAAACCTTATCGCGAACGTCTTGAAAATGAAATTGATGTCATCTGTAAAATGGGCTTCCCCGGTTACTTCTTGATCGTTGCTGACTTTATCCGATGGGCGAAGGCGCAGGGTATACCAGTTGGGCCGGGGCGCGGATCGGGAGCGGGATCTGTTGTGGCCTGGGCTTTGACCATAACGGATCTTGATCCTTTACGATGGGGTCTTCTTTTTGAGCGATTTTTGAATCCCGAACGTATTTCTATGCCTGACTTTGATATCGACTTCTGCCAAGACCGGCGAGAGGAAGTCATCAGGTATGTTCAAAGCGAGTATGGCCAAGGCCGTGTGGCGCAGATTATTACTTTTGGGAAACTACAAGCTCGCGCAGTGTTACGCGATGTGGGTCGTGTTCTCGGTCTGCCTTATGGTCAGGTAGACCGTATCTGCAAAATGGTGCCAAACAATCCTGCTAATCCTGTAACACTGCAACAAGCACTTGATGCAGAACCCATTCTTCAGCGTGAACGTAAAGACGATCAGGCTGTCTCGCGTATGATGGATATCGCTCTAAGCTTGGAAGGTCTCTACCGCCACGCCTCAACCCATGCGGCTGGAGTTGTTATTGGTGATCGCCCCTTGCAGGAGCTAGTGCCGCTTTACCGTGATCCACGCTCTGACATGCCGGTTACTCAGTACAATATGAAGGACGTTGAAAAGGCCGGCCTCGTTAAATTCGACTTTTTAGGTTTAAAGACATTAACAATCCTTGTTTTAACTCTTGAGCTTATTGGTAAGCGAAACTCGGCACAGGCGATCGATCTAGCGACCTTGCCATTGGATGATGAAGCTTCTTACGCCATGCTTGGCCGGGCGGAGGCAACCGGCGTGTTCCAATTGGAAAGTTCCGGCATGCGCGATGTCTTGCGCAAACTGAAACCCGATCGGTTTGAAGATATTATTGCGGTAGTGGCACTATACCGCCCAGGTCCGATGGAAAATATTCCAAGTTACATTAACCGCAAGCATGGCCGCGAAAAGCCGGACTACTTACACCCTCTATTAGAGCCGATCCTCAAAGAGACTTTCGGTATTATGATCTATCAAGAACAGGTCATGCAAATTGCTCAGGTTCTTTCAGGGTATAGCTTGGGTGAAGCGGATTTGCTACGTCGGGCAATGGGTAAAAAAATCCAATCAGAGATGGACGCGCAGCGCGAGCGCTTTGTAAGTGGAGCCAAAGAGAAAGGTGTCGATAAAAATACCGCCTCGATGATCTTTGATCAGGTCGCTAAGTTTGCCGGTTACGGTTTTAATAAAAGTCACGCGGCAGCATATGCATTGATTGCGTATCAAACGGCTTATTTTAAGGCGAACTATCCTGTCGAATTTATCGCAGCTTCGATGACATACGACCTTGGTAATACTGATAAGTTAAATACTTACCGTCAGGAATTACAGCGTTTAGGAATTGATTTGTTACCCGTTAACATCAATCGTTCCGAGCCCACATTTTCAGTTGAAGTCACTCCCAACGGAACCAGCGCGATACGATATGCCCTTGCCGCAATGAAAAATGTTGGACGAGCGGCTATGGATGGACTAATTGCGGAGAGAAATAAAAATGGACCTTTCCGCGACCTAGGAGACTTTGCAAGCCGAGTAGATAACAAGCACGTTAACAAACGCATGCTTGAGTCATTATCTGCCGCCGGAGCGTTTGATGATTTAGATAAAAACCGCGCTCGGGTTTGGAACAGTGTTGAAACTATTTTACGTTATGCAGCAGTCGCCAGCGAAGAGCGAACTAGCAGTCAGGTAAGCCTCTTTGGGGGTGCAATGGCCCCTCAGACAAAACTTATTTTGAGTGATGTTTCTCCGTGGATGCCACTTGATGCTCTGCAGCGAGAATTTAATGCCATAGGATTTTATCTTTCGGCGCATCCTTTAGATGCTTACTCTAAGACGCTGCAGAGACTTCATGTCGTTCCCTATGTCGATCTTATTAACCGCATGAAGCAGACCGGCGGTAACCGTTTTACCATGGCCGGAGTTCTTATCAGTAAGCAGGAACGTCGGTCGGCCAGAGGCAGTAAATATGCTTTTGCCCAATTTACGGATGCCAGTGGTCTTTTTGAGGTTACCCTTTTCTCAGAGGTTCTCTCGAGCAGTCGGGAGCTATTAGAGGGCGGCAAGCCTTTGGTCCTAACTGTTGATGCAGAACTTCGGGAAGAAGGATTACGGTTAACCGTACAGTCATTGGCCGATCTTGAGGTAGCCTCGGCATCGGCCGATGCAGCCCTTCAGATATGGTTGGCTAGTCCACCTCCCATTGACCGGGTCGCCCTCGCGCTTAAGGAAAGCGGCAAGGGTAGGGTGCAGGTTAGCCTGATGGTTGATGCAGATAATACAGAGGTTCGCCTGGACTTGCCGGGCAGATGGGCAATTTCGCCCGCTGTGAGAGGGCGCTTGAAAACTATAGCCGGGGTCCTTGATATCCGCGAAATATAGGGAATTTTGAGGGATAAAACGGCAAAAACCCTTGCAATTTACCCTCTGGCGGTCTAAGACCCCGACAACTTCACACGCGGGGTTAGCCTTGCCATCCGGCCGGGCTCTCCGGTGCCCGTTTACGGGCCGCCCCCCGCGGAGGCTTAACCGGAGGAGAAAACCATGAGCCTTCCTACCTTTACAATGCGTCAGCTATTGGAAGCCGGCGTCCATTTTGGCCATACGACACGCCGCTGGAATCCCCAGATGGCCCCTCATCTTTTTGGTGATCGTAATGGCATCCATATCATTGATCTGCAACAAACTGTGCCAATGCTTTATCGGGCTTTGGCCGCAGCAAAGGATGTTGCTGCAGCTGGGGGCCGCGTACTTTTTGTTGGCACAAAGCGTCAGGCACAAGACATTGTCGCCGAGACAGCCAAGCGTTGCGGTCAGTACTATGTAAACCATCGTTGGCTTGGCGGTATGTTGACCAACTGGAAGACCATATCGAACTCAATTCGGCGGTTACGTGAGCTTGAATCACTTTTATCTGAATCGGCAAAAGGGCTAACCAAGCGCGAAACTCTGACTCTTGAACGAGAAAAAGAAAAGCTGGATCGCGCCTTAGGCGGCATCAAAGATATGGGCGGCGTTCCCGATTTAATTTTTGTCATCGATACGAACAAAGAGTCGATTGCTATTGCCGAAGCAAATACCCTTAACGTTCCCGTTATTGGTGTTGTTGACTCTAATGCCAGCCCTCAGGGCGTTAACTATGTGGTGCCGGGTAATGACGATAGCATCAGAGCCATTCGTCTTTATTGCGATTTAATTGCCGGCTCCATTTTAGACGGCCTACAACAGGAGTTGGTCTCGTCTGGCGCCGATGTCGGCGAGAGCGAAAACCCACAGGTTGATATGCCTACAGGTGATGCTGCAGCTAAGGCCGAAGCATCCGCCTAACGGAGGACAGTGCACATAGATAGGTTCTATGTGCACTGCATGCCGCTTGGTGTTAAGAATGGCAGCGAATATATCTATCGCTGCCCAAACAGGGGATTTGACTTAAAATGGCTGAGATTTCGGCGGCGCTTGTTAAAGAACTTCGCGAAAAAACTGGCGCCGGAATGATGGATTGCAAAAAAGCTTTAACAGAAAGTCAGGGTGATCTTGAGCAAGCGGTTGATTGGCTGAGAAAGAAAGGCCTATCGGCTGCTGCCAAAAAAGCAGGTCGCGTCGCCAGCGAGGGTCTGATTGCAACCGCATCAGCGGACGGTAAGGGCGCTATTGTTGAAGTTAATTCTGAAACGGACTTCGTTTCGCGCAATGAGACATTCCAAGCTTTTGCACGAACCGTAGCCGAATTAGCTTTGAAGCAGGGCGATGATATGGACAAAATTCGCCAAGCTGCCTTTTCTAATACAGGTCGTAATGTAGGCGATGAGTTGACCCATATGGTTGCGACGATTGGCGAGAACATGAACTTGCGCCGCGTCAGTGTTTTATCTGTAAATTCTGGCGTTGTCGCTGCATATGTGCACTCTGCCTTAGCACCTAGTCTTGGAAAAATCGGCGTTCTGGTTGCTTTAGAGTCAAGCGCTGATAAGGGAAAATTGAACGAATTGGGCAAGCAGCTGGCGATGCATGTGGCTGCAGCGCGGCCAGACTGCGTTTCGATTGCCGACGTCGATCCTGCTAATTTGACCCGGGAGCGTGATGTTCTAGCCGATCAAGCGCGTGCCAGCGGTAAACCGGAAGAGATTATTGGCAAAATGGTCGAAGGTCGGTTGCGCAAATATTACGAAGAAGTCTGCTTGCTTGAGCAAGTCTTCGTTATTGACGGTGAAACTAAAATTAGCGCGGTAATTGAAAAGGCGGCTAAAAACTTAGGTTCTCCAATTAAGGTTAAAGGTTTTGCACGATTTGCTCTTGGTGAAGGAATTGAAAAAGAGCAGAAAGATTTTGCTGCTGAAGTAGCCGAAACTCTTAAGCGTTAAGGATAGTTTGTCAAAAGTCCGGGCATGACATTGTCATGCCATCGCCACAATCGCCGCTCAGCCTGTTTCTGGCGAGAAGCCATTACGGAGAAGATCCATGGCCACCGGGCCGCGTTATAAACGGGTGCTACTGAAGATCTCAGGCGAAGCCCTTATGGGGGACCGGGAGTCCGGTCTTGATGCGGACGTTGTTAATCGGGTCGCTCAAGAAATTAAATCTGTTCATGATTTAGGCGCTGAAGTCTGTGTCGTTGTCGGCGGCGGTAATATCTTTAGAGGAATTTCCGGCGCTGCGCATGGAATGGAGCGTGCGTCTGCTGACTATATGGGAATGCTGGCTACTGTCATCAATGCTTTGGCGATGCAAAGCGCTCTCGAAAAGTTAAATGTTAATACGCGAGTCTTATCTGCACTTCCAATTCAGGCTGTGTGCGAAGCCTATATCCGTCGTCGGGCATTGAGGCATATGGAGAAGGGCCGTGTCGTCATTTTTGGTGCCGGTACCGGAAATCCTTTCTTTACTACCGACACTGCAGCAGCCTTAAGAGCTTCTGAGATGGGGTGCAATGCTTTGTTGAAAGCAACGAAGGTTGATGGTGTATACAGTGCCGACCCAAAGAAGAAAACCGATGCTCAACGATATGAACGGCTTACTTATTTGCAGGTTTTGAGCCAAGATTTGCAAGTAATGGACGCCTCTGCAATTTCTTTGGCGCGTGAAAGCAACATTCCGATTTTGGTTTTTTCCATTCACAAGCCGGGTGCTTTTGCTGAAGTAGTTTGCGGTCAAGGAACATTTACCCTGATTTCGGAAGATAAATAACCATGGCAACACCTTTTGATATCATTGACCTTAAGCGTCGTATGGATGGTGCTTTTGAGGCTCTTCGCAAGGAGTTTGCTGGCTTACGGACCGGACGAGCTTCTTCTGCTTTGTTAGACCCCGTGATGGTTGAGGCTTATGGATCCTCTGTGCCTTTGGCGCAAGTTGGCACAGTTAATGTTCCTGAGCCTCGGATGCTGTCGGTTCAGGTTTGGGATAAGTCGCAAATAAAGGCTGTTGAAAAAGCTATTCGTGATGCCGGGCTTGGACTTAATCCGCAAAGTGATGGCCAAGTTATTCGTATACCTCTTCCGGAGCTTAGTGAAGAACGTCGCCGAGAGTTAACTAAAGTGGCCCGGACCTACGCGGAGAACGCAAAGGTTGCAGTTCGTAATGTTCGACGCGATGGTATGGAGCGATTAAAGAAATTAGAAAAAGAAGGTTCTATTTCAGAAGACGCACAACGCCAACATTCTGACGAAGTTCAAAGTCAGACTGATGTTCATATTAAAAAAATCGACGAAACGTTAGCTGCCAAAGAAGCAGAAATTATGCAGGTTTGATGATGAGTGCGGTACAGCCTGTTTCCGATCCTTATCCTCTGCCACGCCACATTGGCATCATTATGGATGGTAATGGCCGTTGGGCTGAGGCCCGGGGGTTGCCGCGTACTGTAGGTCATCGTAAAGGCATAGAAGCTGTTCGCACTATCGTTCAAGCTGCACCAGATTTAGGAATTCCTTATCTCACTCTATATGGATTTTCGCTAGAGAATTGGAGTCGTCCAATTCTTGAAATTAATGAACTCATGGGATTACTTCGGCATTATTTACGGAGTGAGCTTGCTGAACTTCACAAAAATGGCGTCAAATTGCGTACTATTGGCAATCTTAGCCGCTTGCCCGAAGATATCCGCGCCCTTGTCCATAATGCTGAAGTGACAACTCAAGGCAACAGTCGGCTCAACCTAACCATCGCTTTAAGTTATGGTGGTCGGCAGGAAATTGTCATGGCAGCCCAACGCCTTGCTAAAGCCGTCGAGGATGGCCAACTATCACCCGATGCAATTAACGAAGCCGCTGTTGAAGCTGCATTAAGCACCGCAGATCTTCCCGATCCCGATCTCATCATCCGCACAAGCGGCGAAAAAAGAATTAGTAATTTTCTACTTTGGCAATCCGCATATGCGGAGATGGTTTTTGTTGATACCTTATGGCCTGAGTTTGGCCGTGAAGAACTAAAGGCGGCAATCCGCGAATATCAACAGCGTGAGCGCCGATATGGTTCGTATAATACTCCGCAATAGCTTTAAAGGTCTTGGAATACGGGCATTGTCGGCTCTTGTCTTGGGTCCGATAGCGCTTGCCGGTGTATGGTTAGGCGGCTATTTCTTTGGTGCGCTTATCAGCATTATAGCCGTTGTGATCAGCTGGGAGTGGGGGCATCTCGTTAGCCGTAAAGCAGCTAAACTAATTACAACCCTAACCATTGGGTTATCTTTGCTAGGCATTCTTGCTGTCTTATCTCAACAGGCAGCCTGGATGTTTGGTGCCTATGTCATTGCTGTTATTATTTCTTGCCTAGTGCTTGGCGCTTATCTACGGATTTTTATCCAAGACACACGGACCAATGCCTTATGGTCAGCCGCAGGCGTATTCTATTTATGTCTTAGCGTATTGGCGATGACGTGGATCCGCCTAGGCGTGCCTCATGGACAATGGTTTGCTGTGTGGCTTTTGGCTGTCGTCTGGGCATCAGATATCGGCGCCTATATTGCAGGCCGGCTTATTGGTGGTCCCAAATTTGCTCCCCGCATCAGTCCTCAAAAAACTTGGTCAGGCTTTTTCGGCGGGACAATAACGGGAATAGCAATAAGTGTTGTGGTCACTTTGACTCATAGTCAGAGCTTTTGGTTGTTTATAGTATTGGGCTGTGTAATTGCCGTTGCTGCTCACTTAGGTGATTTGCTTGAGTCTGCCGCTAAACGGCGCTTCGGCGTTAAAGACATGAGCCAGATTATTCCTGGGCATGGCGGGCTTCTTGATCGCATTGACGGATTGATCATGGCGGCCTTGATATTTGCGGTTTTGATTTGGTTAGGAGAGGAGGGGATACTGACATGGCAGTAACTGCAGCAACGCCACCGCGCAGTGTGACCATTTTGGGCTCAACAGGCTCTGTGGGTACCCAAACGATTGATTTAATTGAACGCTATCCCCAAGATTATAAAATCGAAGCTCTGACAGCAGCCAGCCGAGTTGATCTTCTTGTTGAGCAAGCAAGACGGTTAAAGCCTCGCTTTGTTGCGATAGCCGATCCAGGCAAACATAACGAGCTGAAAGCTGCTTTAGCCGATTTGCCTATTGAAGTTGCAGCGGGACCTCAATCTTTAATCGAAGCTGCTGAACGACCCGCAGATTTTGTTATGGCCAGTATTGTTGGTGCTGCAGGCCTAGCTCCTACGCTGGCTGCAGTTCGGCGCGGTATTGCGGTTGGATTAGCAAATAAAGAATGTCTTGTTTGCGCAGGCGAATTGTTTAACGCCGAGGTCCGTAAACATGGCGCAACCCTGCTTCCGGTGGATAGTGAACATAATGCCATCTTCCAAGTCTTTGATTTTAAAAGAACTGAGACTATAGAAAAGCTTATTTTAACAGCCTCCGGCGGACCATTTCGCACCAAAACCCTTGCGGAAATGAAAGCCGCAACTCCGGCGCAGGCGGTTGCTCATCCAAATTGGTCGATGGGGGCGAAAATCTCGGTTGATAGCGCTACCATGATGAATAAAGGCCTAGAACTTATTGAAGCGCATCATCTTTTTGATATTCCTGAGAATCGGATTGATATCTTGGTTCATCCCCAATCGATCATTCATTCCATGGTATCCTATGTCGATAGTTCCGTTCTGGCGCAGCTTGGCACGCCAGACATGCGAACTCCGATTGCGTACTCCCTCGCTTGGCCTACAAGAATAACCACTCCTACACTAAGACTTGACCTCGCCCAGATTGGTAAGTTAACCTTCGAAGCTCCTGATATAGAAAGATTCCCATCTTTGAATCTCGCACGTGAAGCTTTAAGAAAAGGGGGGAGTGCCCCGACCGTCCTGAATGCAGCCAATGAAATTGGCGTATCAAAATTTCTGGAGGGTTCTATCGGTTTTCTTGATATAGCCGGTGTGGTTGCAGAAACTCTTGCCCAATTACCGCTTAAATCACCAGCTAACCTCGATGATGTGGTAAATATAGATCAAGAAGCACGTAAAAGGGCAGAGACTATTGCTGCTCGGTTCTCTCGTTAAAAAATGACGCCTTATCAAGGATCATGAGGTTATTGGCTTATGGATTTTATTACGTCAGTAGGCGGTTATATTATCCCTTTTCTGGTCATTTTAACGATTCTCGTTTTTGTTCATGAGTTTGGACACTATTGGGTTGCCCGCCGCGCGGGGGTAAAAGTTGAAGCCTTTTCTATTGGCTTCGGACCTGAAATCTTTGGCTGGAATGATCGTTCTGGTACAAGGTGGCGAATTGCAGTCCTGCCGCTAGGCGGTTTTGTTCGGATGCATGGTGAAGGTGGGGAGCAGCCGGTTATCTCTCAGGATGGGCCCGCCAATAATGCCCTTAAAGCCTTGATTTCTCATGAAGAAGCGTTTTACAGCAAATCTCTTTTAGCCCGCGCGGCTATTGTTGCCGCTGGACCAGCCGCAAATTTCATCTTTGCAATTGTTCTTCTTTCGGCTCTTTTTTCTATTGCCGGGCAACCGTATACCCCAGCTGAGGTGGGAACGGTTGTGGCTGGAGGCGCTGCGGAACAGGCTGGGCTCCAACCTGGAGATAAAGTGCTAGAGATCGACGGCACCACAATCCAACGCTTTGAAGAAGTTCAACAGATTGTTCAGTTACATCCAGAGACGACCCTCAGTTTTCTTATTATGCGTCAAGGCACTGAAATCACCTTGCCTGTAACAACCCGCACCACAGAAGTAAAAGATAATATGGGGGGTACGCATCGTATTGGAATGATTGGCGTTTCTAGAGCTGGCACGGCTCGTGTTCGCCATAGCCCGCCAATGGCGGTATGGCAGGCTGCCCGTGAGACATGGCGTTTAACCGCTGGGACCCTAACAGCAGTAGGCCAGATGATCTCAGGTCAACGCTCGGCAGATGAGCTGGGGGGGCCAATTCGTATTGCCAAAATGTCCAGCGAAGCGGCGAAAACAGATTTTGCCTCAATGGTTTGGTTTGTTGCCTATCTTTCTATCAGCTTGGGCATTATTAACCTTTTCCCTGTACCTATGTTAGATGGTGGACACCTTTTGTTCTACGCTATTGAATCAGTGCGCGGGAAACCTTTAGGACTACAGGCGCAAGAGTATGGAACACGAATCGGGCTTGCTCTTGTGTTATGTCTAATGATATTCGCAACCTGGAACGATTTGATTCAGTTGCGAATTTTTGACTTTCTTAAAATTTAGTGACCGAGTCGTAAGGAGCAAGATCGCGGTGCGACGTCTATTAGGCATGCTGACTCTGCTCATCGGTCTGAGCGCGGCTCTGACCGGAATATCCGTATGCGAAGTCGCTGCGCAGGATAATACTGCTGTCCGCGACATCGTGATTGAAGGAAATCAACGGATCGAAAAAGAGACAGTTCTCTCATACATCAAATTGAAGGTGGGTGAAGCTCTTGATCCCGATGCAGTTAACGACAGCCTAAAGGCATTATTCTCTACAGGCTTATTTGCCGATGTCTCTATCCGTCGCGAAGGATCGTCAATTATCGTTCGTGTGATCGAAAATCCGATCATCAATCGAATAGCTTTCGAAGGAAATAGGAAGGTTAAGGACGAAGATTTGCAAAACGAAGTGCAGCTTCGTCCCCGGACCGTTTATACACGAACCAAAGTGCAAACGGATGTCACGCGTATCCTCGATGTTTACCGACGATCTGGCCGGTTTGCGGCAACGGTCGTTCCAAAAGTTATTCAACTCGATCAAAACCGGGTCGATTTAGTTTTTGAGATCGACGAGGGAAAAGTCACTGGTATTAACTCAATATCCTTTGTCGGCAATAAGCAGTTTACCGATGGCGAGCTCCGTGCAGTTATTCAAACCAAGGAATCCGCTTGGTATAGATTTTTATCTACTTCTGATGCGTATGACCCTGATCGTTTAACCTTCGATCGCGAACTTATTCGCCGGTTTTACTTAGAGAACGGTTATGCCGATTTTCGGGTCGTCTCTGCTATCGCTGAACTTGATCCTAACCGTGAAGGCTTTTTCATTACTTTTACTGTGGAAGAGGGTGAGGAATATCAGTTCGGCACAATTGACATTGTATCGCAATTCCCAGATCTCGATACAGAAGCATTACGTAGTTATTTGAAAACCAAAGAAGGCGGCACTTACAATGTTGCCAAGGTTGATGACAGCGAAAAGCAACTGACTGATCAAGTCGAAAAACTGGGTTACCCTTTCTTGGATGTCCAGCCTGTTGTCGATCGCGATCGGGAAACAAAAAAGATCAACTTGACCTATGACGTTCAAGAAGGCGCCCGCGTATTTGTGGAGCGTATCGATATTGTAGGTAACGTTCGTACAATCGATAAGGTTATTCGGCGGGAGTTCTTATTGGCAGAAGGTGATGCCTTTAGTAACTCGCGTTTGCGTCGATCGGTGAATCGTCTTCGGAGTTTAGGCTTTTTTGGCAAGGTTGATGTTAACAACGTGCCCGGAACTCAAGAAGATCGCACGATTGTTCAGGTTGAAGTTGAAGAAAAGTCAACGGGTGAGCTCTCTCTTGGCGCAGGCTATTCGACCGAAGATGGTGCGCTTGGTGATATTTCTTTGCGCGAACGAAATCTTTTAGGACGCGGCCTTGATTTGCGGGCATCGTTCCGACTATCCCAACGCGGGACAGAATTCGATACAAGCTATACCGATCCTTATTTCTTGGATAAAGAAGTTGCCTTTGGTGTCGATGCATTCCGAACAACGCGCGATAACCAAGATATCGGCGGCTACGATATGATGGCAATCGGTGGGGGCTTACGTTTCGGGTATCAGCTGACGGAAATCTTGCGCGAATCTTGGCGATATACTCTACGCCAGGATGAAATCAGCAATATCGATCCTTTCGCTTCACGCTTTATTAAAGCGGCTGAAGGTTCCTACGTAACCTCATCTGTTGGTCATACGCTAACATACGACCAACGAAATAATCGTCTTGAGCCAACAGAGGGTTATTATTTTGCATTAACCACTGATGTTGCTGGCCTTGGTGGCGACGTTAATTATGTCCGCAACGTTCTTAATGGTGCCAAATATTGGACGGTTAAGCCGCGGTGGGTTTTCGCGCTTGTGGGTGAAGGGGGCTATATCACTGGTTTCAATGGTGAAGATGTTCGGTTAAGAGACCGATTTTACCTAGGTGGCGATAATTTGCGTGGTTTTGCCAGCTCTGGCGTTGGCCCACGAGATGTGTCTACAGATGATCCTTTAGGTGGTAAAATTTATTATACTACAACAGCAGAACTCAGTATGCCTATTTACGGAGTCCCAGATGAATTGGGGCTAAGTGGCAAGATCTTTGCTGATGCCGGTAGCCTTTTTGAGCCTGAAGACAGGTCTGACTTTGTTCGAGATAGTGCGGCATTGCGGGCTTCTATCGGCGTTGGCGTAGGTTGGTTATCGCCATTTGGACCAATTCGGGTTGACGTAGCCCAGGCACTTCTGAAACAAGAGTTTGATAAAACCCAGACGCTTCACTTTAAATTTGGTACGAGGTTCTAACCAATGACTTTTCCAACTGTATTACGCCAGTTCGCGGTTGCTTTGGCTGCAGCGATTTCTTTAACAACTGTATGGACCGCTCAGGCACAGCAGCCTGCGGCAACAGCGACACCTGCAAAATCTTCTGCAGCAGCACCGGTAATCTTAATTGTTGATTATCAAAAGGTTGTCCGTGATGCAGAAGGTGCCAAGTCAGTTCGTCAGCAAATTGATACTTATCGTCAGAATTTCCAAAAGGAAATTTCGGCAAAAGAAACTGAACTAGCAGCTAAGCAGCAAGAGCTTTCGAAGCAAAGCACTGTTATGTCTGCCGAAGCTTTAACAACAAAACGTAAAGAATTTGAACAGCAAGTGGGCGAGGTACAGCGTATGGCAATCATCCGAGGCCGCATGCTGGATGAAGCGTACGGCAAGGCCATGAACGACTTTAATTCTGTTCTGCAGTCAATTGTTGACCGTCTTGCTACTGAACGTTCCGCTGACCTTATTCTGCCCCGCGCAGGACTTTTGTTTGTTGCAAAAAACCTTGATGTAACAGACGAAGCTTTGAAGCGGTTAAATCAGCAATTGCCTAAAGTTACTATCCAAATGCCTGCACCACCTCCTGCAAATGCACCAGTTGCTAATCGGCCTACGCCCAACGGTGCCGCGACCCCAGCAGCAGCTGGTACGGCAAAGCCTTCAGGAACCACGCCACCCGCGGCAAGTACACCTGCTCCAGCCGGAGGCGCAGCAACACCTAGTGCAGCCCCCACGGGTCAACCAGCTAAAACTAACTAAATAACCAATGCCTGATCAGCGGTTTTTCCGTCGCGCTGGACCTTTTTCTCTGGCCGAATTAGCAGAGAAGTCCGGCGCGACGGTAGCCGTTCCTCAACACGCAAACAGAAAATTTAGTGACATTGCTTCTCTTGATCAGGCAGGAGAGGGGGATGTTAGTTTTCTTGATAATCGAAAATATCGAGATCAATTCGCGGTTAGTAAAGCTGGTGCCATTATTATAAATCCTGAGCTCGCTGCAGCGGCGCCATCCCACGCCTGTCTTCTTCTTACTGAACAGCCGTACGCCGCCTATGCCAAGATTGCAGCGTGCTTCTATCCCGAAATTCAAGTGCAACCGCATATTGCTTCAACAGCTGTGATTGATGCCTCAGCACAGATTGGATCCGGTTGCCGTATTGGCGCAAATGCGGTTATTGGCTCCGATGCCATTATTGGCGATGATGTATTAATTGAGCCAAATGCTACAATTGGAGTAGGGGTTAAAATTGGCCGGAAGACATCAATCGGAGCCAATTCGAGTTTAAATTATTGTTATCTTGGTGAAGAGTGCAACATCCACCCGGGCGTTCGTATAGGGACAAGAGGATTCGGTTTTGCGACTACACCTCATGGTCCTCTTGATGTCCCGCAATTAGGTCGTGTGATCGTTGGCAACCGGGTTGAGATCGGTGCAAATAGTACAATTGACCGCGGCGCTGGGCCTGATACTGTCATTGAGGATGGGTGCAAAATTGATAATTTGGTGCAAATTGCCCATAACGTTCGATTAGGCAAAAACTGCATAGTGACTAGTCAAACCGGGATCGCGGGATCCACAGTTCTTGAAGATTTTGTGGTTATTGCCGCACAGGTGGGTATTGCAGGGCATGTTAGAATAGGAACCGGCAGTATGATTGCAGCTCAAAGCGGAATAATGTCGGATTTGGAGCCAAAATCGAAGGTTTGTGGATCTCCGGCAGTACCTATAAAACAATTTTTTCGACAAATCGCTCTATTGGGAAAATTGGCGACGTCAGGAAATAACAGATCATGAGTATGGAAACAGTTTCGCGCGATATCGATCAACCCGTAACTTTTGATACTCTTGCGATCATGAAGATGATACCGCATCGGTATCCTTTTTTAATGATCGATCGCGTGCAAGATATAATTGCCAATCAACAAGCGGTTGGAATTAAAAATGTCACAATAGGTGACTATTTTTTTCAAGGACATTTTCCATCACGGCCTGTTATGCCTGGTGTATTAATCATTGAAGCAATGGCGCAAACAGCAGCTGTTCTTGTCGTTCATACACTTGGTTCGACCAATGAAGGAAAATTGGTTTATTTCATGTCAGTTGATGAAGCAAAATTCAGAAAACCTGTTTTTCCTGGTAGTGAATTGCACTTACAAGTCACCAAATTGCAGAACCGGCGCAACGTATGGAAATTTCGCGGCAACGCTTACGTTGACGGCCAATTAACGGCCGAAGCAACCTTTGCTGCGATGATTATGGACGACTGATGGGGGATATCCATTCAACCGCCATTATTGACCCTGCTGCCAAGCTTGGAAAAAACGTCAGGGTCGGGCCGTATTGCGTTATTGAAGGGCCTGTTTCTATTGGCGACGGCTGCCACTTGATGTCTCATGCGGTTATTGCTGGAAACACCAGCATGGGCCCTGGATGCGTTGTTTATCCTTTCGCATCTATTGGGCATTCACCTCAGGATGTTAAGTACAAAGGCGAAGCTTCAAGGCTGGAAATAGGGGCTAATACAGTATTTCGCGAACATGTTACCGCTAATCCAGGAACAGAGGGTGGAGGTCTTGTAACGCGTATTGGTGACAATTGTTTATTTTTAGTCGGCGCCCATATCGCGCATGATTGTATAGTCGGCAACAATGTAATATTGGTTAACAACGCCACTTTGGGTGGTCACGTAATCATAGAAGATTTTGCTGTTTTGGGCGGGTTAAGCGCAGTGCATCAGTTCGTGCGCATTGGACGGCATGCCATGGTCGGGGGAATGTCCGGAGTCGAGCAAGATGTGATCCCTTTTGGCTCTGTTATGGGCGAACGTGCAAAACTCTCTGGATTAAATATTGTCGGATTAAAGCGTCGCGGATTTGATCGTGAAACTATCCACCGGTTACGAACAGCTTATCGACTTTTGTTTGCTCAAGAAGGAACGATGGTTGAGCGTCTTGTCGATGTTCAAGAGATGTACGGCGAAAATCTAGCCGTTATGGATATTTTGCGGTTTATGCGCGAACAATCATCTCGTGGAATTGTTCAACCGCATGCCGGACATGACGACTGAGAATCGCACCAAGTTAGGAATTATCGCCGGGGGTGGACTTATGCCCCGACGATTAGCAGAGGCTGCTCGTGCTCAGAATTATGACGTGCATATTCTGGCTGTAAGTGGCCAAGCGGATCCAGATCTTGTTGAAGACTTTGATCATAGTTGGGTCGATATATGTGCAGCTAACAACATTTTGAAGCTGCTGCATGAAAAGGACATTAAGAATCTTCTGCTTGCAGGAAAGGTTAAACGACCATCTTTTACTTCTCTATTGTCTGACCCCTGGGCGGCAAGATTTTTTGCAAAAGTTGGATTAAGAACCCTGAGTGGTGATGATGGCTTTCTTAAAGCGATCATTAAAGAACTTGAAAGCAGTGCAGGTTTACGGGTTTTAGGGTCCGATCAAATTCTAAAAGATTTGGCAGCCCCATTAGGGTATCTGACATCTGTTAAGCCCGATAAAGATGCTGAAAATGATATTCAAAGGGGTATTGCGGTTGCCCAAGCTCTTGGCCAAGTGGATGTCGGGCAAGCTGTTGTTGTTCAGCATGGTTTAGTATTGGGTGTTGAAGCCATTGAAGGAACGGCTTCACTTCTGGAACGATGCGGGTCACTAAAACGAGAAGGGAGGGGAGGAGTTTTGGTAAAAATCTCTAAACCCGGCCAAGAACGTCGTGCAGATCTCCCCACGATAGGAACAGAAACAATTCATCAAGCCATTGCTGCGGGCCTGAGAGGCATTGCTGTTGAAGCTAACAATAGTCTTATTCTGGATCGCCATGCAGTGATTAAAACTGCAGAAGCCGCAGGACTTTTCCTTATCGGTATTTCCGTTACCTATAAAATGTAAATGTCAGAAAAAAATTCCTCATGTCGTAGTTTACTTATTTATCTCGTCGCTGGGGAACCTTCAGGTGATAATTTAGGCGGGCCAATTATGCATGCCTTAAAGAATATCGCGGCAAAAAATAGTATAGATATCCGGTTTGATGGTGTTGGCGGGGAGCGTATGACGGAAGCAGGAATGAAAAGCTTATTCCCGCTTTCTGACATTACTTTATTTGGAATTTTGGAGGTCATCCCACATCTTTTTCGGATATGGAAAAGATTAAGAATGATCGTGCTAGACGTTTCTCTCAGAAAACCTGATATTATTATAACTATCGACTCGAGTTCATTTTCCTTTGCATTGGCACGGCGACTTAAGAAATACAAAATTCCTTTAGTTCATTTGAATGCGCCTAAGGTTTGGGCTTACCGTCCAGGCCGGGTAAAAACTGTTGCCAAACTATATGATCATCTACTGGCATTATTGCCTTTCGAGCCCTCATGGTTTGAAGCTGCAGGCTTAAAGTGTACATTCATCGGTCACCCCGTAATAGAATATGGCGCCGATAAGGGAAACGGCTCTGCATTTCGCAAGAAATATGGGATACCTTCTGAAACACCGATTTTGTGCGTTTTACCCGGAAGTCGGTCGAGCGAGATAAACGCTCTATTGCCGATTTTTGAAAAGGTTGTTTGCAGCGTATGTGCACAACGACCTGATATCCGTTTACTAATGCCTACTGTCTCCAATGTGGCTCGAAAGGTTAAAGAAACAGTATCTACCTGGAAAAATAAGCCGCTTATTATTGAAAACGTTTCTGAAAAATTTGATAGCTTTGCAGCTAGTACCGTTGCCCTCGTCGCTTCTGGTACTGTAAGTGTCGAGATGGCAATAGCCAAAACGCCAATGGTGGTTGCCTATAAAGTTTCTCCCATTACTGCGGCTATCATTCGTAAATTAGTGACAGTACGCTATGCCAGTATTGTCAATTTGCTATTAAATCGCCCGATAATCCCCGAATTTATTCAAGAAAATTGCACAGCAGAAAAGCTAACTGCAGCAGTTTTATCGCTTATAGAAGATCCTCAACTACGGGCTACTCAAATCGCAGAGTTTAATGATGCGGCCAAGATGCTTGGCCAAGGCGACCGGTTGCCAAGCGAGCGCGCTGCCGAAGCTATTTGGGAGACGCTCATTGATCTTAAAAAACTGAATCTCAATACGCTTTCGAACAGAGTACTTTGATTTCTACACATTATTTAGCTTATAGTATAATTAGTTACCCAACATTAACCTAACAAGAGCATCAGTATTTATGACACGTCTCCTACATACCATGATTCGTGTTCGCGATCTTAATAGGTCGATTGACTTTTACACCTCACTTCTCGGTATGAAGCTTTTGCGGCAAAAAGAGTATCCCGAAGGGCGTTTTACTTTGGCTTTTGTCGGCTATGGAGATGAAACTGACCATACGGTCATTGAGTTAACCCATAATTGGGATCAGGTTGAACCATATAGTCTTGGAAGTGGATTCGGTCATCTTGCGATTGCGGCAAAAGATATCTATCAAATGTGTGATAAGTTATCTAAAGCTGGGGTGAAAATTCCGCGACCGCCCGGACCCATGAAGCATGGAGGCTCAGAGATAGCCTTTATCGAAGACCCAGACGGCTATCGAATAGAACTCATACGGCGTGACTAGTCTTTGTCATCTTCTGAAACAGGCCGCGGATGTTTAGGCCGCCGTCGATAACGTTCTTTTAATTCCACTATACGTGAGCGAAAAAGAGGCAAGGCAAGAGCCGCCGCCACGGTTGATCGGCGCCGTGGCGGGGTCAGCTTCTTTTTAAGTTTATCTCCAGCCGTGCGACCCATCGAAATTATTTCTTTTTGACTGGATAGGAACGCGCAGTTGCGCCGGTATAAAGCTGGCGTGGCCGTGCAATTTTCTGACCCGGATCTTCGATCATTTCATTCCATTGCGCGACCCAGCCTACCGTTCTCGCTACAGCAAAAAGTGCCGTGAACATGCTGGTTGGGAAGCCGATCGCCTTTAAAATAATTCCGGAATAGAAATCGACGTTTGGAAATAGTTTGCGCTGTACGAAGTAATCATCTTCTAACGCAATGCGCTCTAATTCACGTGCTAGATCAAGCATGGGATCGTCTATTCCAAGCTCATCTAAAACGGCATGACAGCTCTTTTGAAGGACCTTTGCACGCGGATCATAGTTCTTATAGACACGATGCCCAAATCCCATAAGCCGGAACGGATCATCTTTATCTTTTGCCCGTTTCAAGAACTCGGGAATACGTTCTTTATTACCAATCTCACGTAACATCGAAAGAACGGCTTCATTGGCGCCACCATGGGCAGGCCCCCATAAAGAAGCGATACCGGCCGCTATACATGCAAATGGATTAGCTCCTGATGATCCTGCCATACGAACAGTAGACGTCGATGCATTTTGCTCATGATCAGCATGCAGAATAAAGATGCGGTCCATGGCTTTAGCCACAGTTGGGCTAATCTTATATTCTTCACAAGGAACACCAAAGGTCATGTACAAAAAGTTTTCGGCATATGAGAGTTCATTTTTAGGATACATAAAGGGCTGGCCCACAGAATATTTATAGGCCATAGCTGCAATTGTTGGGATCTTCGCAATCAGACGATGTGAGGCTACCATCCTTTGATGCGGGTCATTAATATCAATACTGTCATGATAAAAAGCCGATAAAGCACCGACAACACCGCACATGACAGCCATCGGGTGCGCATCACGGCGGAAGCCACGATAGAAGTAGGCAATCTGCTCGTGCAGCATGGTGTGATAGGTAATTGCTTTTGAGAAAGAATTCTTCTGCGCAGGGGTTGGTAATTCACCTTGCAGCAGCAAGTAGCAGACTTCCATAAAATCACTATGCTCAGCCAGCTCTTCAATCCGATAACCGCGATGCATAAGTACGCCTTCGTCACCATCAATATAGGTAATGGCTGAATCGCATGATCCCGTGGACGTAAATCCAGGATCATAAGTAAAATATCCAGTTTCACTGTAAAGCTTACGGACATCAATGACCTGGGGACCCATTGTGCCGGAGATCAGCGGCAACGATATAGTCTTTCCAGTTGATGGATCTGAAAGTGAAACCGCTGCAGCGGCCGTAGCTTTGCTCTTAACCTTCTCGGTCATTTATCATCCCCGCATAGTGCGCTCTACAGCTGGTGTTAACGTTTCAATAGAGCTTTTGTTGCAGTGCACTATAGCAAAGGGTTTTTGCTGTAGCTACTGTAACGACATTCCCTTTAAGACATCGTCAATTCGGCTCAAACTCTGGTCTTTTCCGAGTATCTCCATAGCCTCAAAGATTGGCGGGGATGTGGATTGACCCGTTAGAGCTGCCCGTAAAGGCTGGGCAACTTTGCCTAATTTTAGGGGCGGATTGGCTACCTCACAAAATCTGCGTACCGCACCTTCTAATTGTTCCCTTTTCCACTCCGTAGAAAGGCTTTCAAGATCTTTACGCAATAATCCTAAAACTTTTACGGCTTCTGTGTCTAATAAGGTCTTCGCTTTTTCATCAATGTGGAGAGGACGCGTTGCAACATAAAAGACAGCACTTTCCGTAAGCTCAGTTATCGTTTTTGCTCGAGGTTTAAGTCCCGGCATGGCCGCTTGGAGACGAGCTTTTTCTTCTAAAGATAGATCACGATTAATGATTTTCTGAAGATCGGGAGCAATCAGGTCAACAAGACTTTGATCATTACTCTCACGAAGATAGTGCGCATTTAAATTTTCTAGCTTGGCAAAATCAATCCGTGACGGTGCTCGACCGACGGCATCTAGATCAAACCATTCTACAGCTTGTTTAGTAGAAATGATCTCATCGTCGCCATGCCCCCATCCCAAACGCAAAAGATAATTACGCAAAGCTTCTGGAAGATACCCCATGTCGCGGTAAGCATCGATCCCCAAAGCACCATGTCTTTTTGAAAGCTTTGCACCATCAGGGCCATGTATGAGAGGAATATGGGCAAATTTCGGAACTGTCCAACCAAAAGCCTGGTAGAGCTGATGTTGCCGAAAGGCATTAGTTAAATGGTCATCTCCGCGAATAATATGTGTAATGCCCATGTCATGATCATCAACAACGACACTCAACATATAAGTAGGCGTCCCATCGCCACGTAATAAAACCATATCGTCAAGCTGATCGTTGGCGACGCTTACTTCTCCTTGGACTAGATCGCGGATTATCGTTGTACCTTGAGTGGGAACTTTTAACCGTAAAACAGGCTTAACATCTTTCGGAGCCTCGGCGGGATCACGGTCACGCCACCGGCCATCATAACGAATAGGTCTGCCTTCTTTACGCGCAGACTCCCGCATGGCTTCCAATTCTTCTGGCGTACAATAGCACCAATAGGCATTTCCTGTTTCCACCAAAGAACGCGCGATCTCTGCGTGATGTCCTGCGCGCGTAAATTGGTAAACAATCTCACCATCATGGGTAAGCCCCAGCCAGGCTAACCCATCAAGGATTGCATCAATCGCTTCCGTAGTAGATCGCGCGCGATCCGTATCCTCGATACGGAGAAGGTATGTGCCCCCAAAATGACGGGCATAAAGCCAATTGAACAAAGCTGTTCTGGCACCCCCAATATGCAGATACCCCGTGGGTGAGGGAGCGAAACGTGTAACAACGGGCATTACTACTTATCCTTGCCGAAACCATCTAAAGGTGATGTAGCATAGCGCCAGGGGGCGCTCAATGACGACGATTAGTACAGGCTCCAACTCACCTGAGGCATTAAGCGAGGAAAACTCTTACCTCTTGGCCTTATTGCGGCGTAGTGGAATAAGTACCGTCTGGCATTTTTTTTTACTTAACGTCGAGAAAGAACGAGAGCGTTGGGGTTTATGGGCGCCGGTTGTCTTAAGCATAGGCGTCATTGGTTATTTTAGCTTGCCTTTCGAGCCCTGGATCTCTGTTTCCTTGATCCTTGTTCTTAGTCTCATAGGTGCCTTGACTCTTTCCCGATCATACCCGACCGCGGTTACTTTTAGCCTCATGGCGGGAATACTTTTATTGCTGGGATTTCTCGCCGCACAAATAGAAACTTGGCATAATGGGACACCCATGTTAGCGCGCACACTGATGGGCACGGTAACGGGTAAAGTTTTATCGCTTGATAAGGCCGAACGTGGATATCGTCTCATTCTAAAGACTGATGAGATAGAAAAATTAGATATTTCAAAAACTCCAAAGCTTTTACGTCTTTTTGTACCACAAAGATTCGGTGAGCCACCCCTTGGAGCAACAATCAAAACGCGCGTAGATCTTGCACCTCTTTCGCCACCGGCAATGCCGGGTTCATTTGATTTTCAGCGCTATGGATTTTTCGCGGGTATTGGCGGTAGCGGTGTCGTTATTCAAAACATTACTACTCTCTCTTCACCTCATTCTTCCAATGTCTTTTTGGCAATTGAGAAACTAAGAAACGCCATCAATCAACGTATACGAGAGAATCTTGGTGGCTACCAAGGTGGGATGGCAACAGCCTTGCTCACGGGTGCCCAAACTAATATTCCCCGGCCACTTTTAGATAGCATGCGAGATTCTGGACTTGCTCATCTACTATCGATTTCTGGTTTGCATATGGGTTTGGTTGCCGCTTTTATCTTTGCACTTATCCGTGGCGGATTGGCTTTATGCCCTTGGGTTGCCTTAAGATTTAATACCAAGCAATGGGCCGCTGTTGTCGCAATTGTTGCAGCATTCGCTTACCTTCTAGTCGCCGAGGCGCCTGTTCCCACCCTAAGGGCATTTTTTATGACGGGCCTCGCCATATTAGCAATTCTGCTCGATCGAATTGCTATATCCATGAATCTGATCTCTTGGGCGGGCGTTGCCGTTCTATTAATCGCGCCTGATAGTTTGCTTGGTCCAAGTTTCCAAATGTCGTTTTTTGCCGTACTGATGATGGTTGCAGCTTATGAAGCTCCAATCATACGGAAGGGTTTTATTGGCAAGCAAGCGGGATTAATCGGGCAAGGAATAAAGTACGTCTTAAGTGTCACCGGAACGACGTTGGTTGCTTCTATCGCTATTCTTCCTGCCGGCATTTATCACTTCAACCAAATTCAATTCTATGGGCTGGCCGCTAATTTAATCGCCGTACCCGTCACGGGTCTTTGGGTGATGCCTTGGGGTGTTGTTTCTCTTTTGGCTATGCCATTTGGGCTTGAGCATTGGCCGCTTATTCCTATGGGGTGGGGTGTCATGGCCATCGCAGAAACAGCCAACACCGTCGCTGCTTGGCCAGGATCTACAGCAACATTACCCGCCATGCCCGATAGCGCCTATGCCGCGACTACCTTCGGGATGTTGTGGATATGCCTCTGGCAGCGCTCCTGGCGATGGCTGGGTCTTATAGGCATCGTCGCAGGGGTTACTTTAACAATGATGAATAATCCTCCCGACATTATTGTTTCTCAAACAGGTAAATTAATTGCTGTGCGTACGACCGATGGTTCTTTGCAGATCGCCAATATACGAAGCAACCGCTTTACCGCTGAAATTTGGTTGGACCGAAATGGTAGTGATGAAGCCCTACCATGGCCAAAAACATACGCGGCACAGGACGACGAGTCACCTCAACAACTCAATGAATTAACCTGTGACGCTAAGGGGTGTATCTATCGGCAAAAAGAACGGACTGTTGGCTTCGCCTTTACCCCAGAATCTCTGCACGAAGATTGTTCGCGTGTTGACCTTATGATTATATTGACGTTCTCAAGCGGTGATTGCCATCCGCGAGACGGCGTTATCAATCGCCAAGATTTACGAAGTTTTGGCACACATGCCCTTTGGTTACCTAAACCTGGCACTAAACAAGCAATAAGGATTGAAAGTGTAAATAAACAACGGGGCACTCGACCTTGGGTGCCCCGTTTTGAAAAATCAAACTAAACCTAACGTTAAATTAGTAGCGGCGCATTAATCCAATAAGACGTCCTTGGATCCGCACGCGATCCGGCCCAAAAATACGTGTTTCATATGCCTTGTTTGCGGGTTCAAGGGCGATACTGTCACCTTTTTTGCGGAGACGTTTCAGCGTTGCCTCTAATTCATCAACCAAGGCAACAATGATCGACCCATTATCAGCTGTTTCACATCGCCGGATCAGCGCAACATCACCATCTAAAATGCCGGCTTCGACCATTGAGTCTCCGACAACCTCAAGGGCGAAGTGCTCGCCATTTCCCAAAAGGTTGGCTGGAACTTCAACGTTACGGCTTTCATCCCGCAAAGCTTCAATTGGTGTACCGGCAGCAATCCGGCCATAAAGGGGAAGGCTAACTGCGCCAACATCAGAAGCAATCTTGGCCCCCAACATAACATTGGATGAAAAATCCCCACGGATAACGTTGGGCGGAAGATCCAAATCCTGCAAAAGGTCTTCGGGGCGCATATTCTCGGGTAGTTTTACTACCTCGAGTGCCCGAGCCCGATGAGGCAGGCGGCGTAAAAATCCGCGTTCTTCCAGGCCTGTAATCAAGCGGTGAACCCCAGACTTAGACTTAAGGCCCAAAGCCTCCTTCATTTCATCAAAAGAGGGGGATACTCCCGAATCCTGGAGGCGGTTGTGGATAAATACGAGGAGCTGATACTGTTTGCCCGTTAGCATGGCTGTTTCCTTACCCAAACCTTGCGCCTAGCCGCGCAGAACAAAACGTAAATACGTCTATTGTTCTAGTTTAGTTCCATCCATAGGTCAAGACAAAGATTAACTAAAAAATACAGCTTTAAAGAGACGGCCGTAAAAGCATGACTTCAACATCACCACCAGCCTTAATTGGCGGTGCATGAGGAGGGCGGATTATAAGACAATCCGCCATAACAATACGGGTCATCATAGAGCTGTCTTGAATCGGAAAAGGGCGAGCAACCCATTTTCCAGCCTCGATGGTCATGGCAGCGCGCATGTAGTCTTCCCGCTGATCATTAGCTGCAAGATCACTACCAAGCATAACCTTGAGCCTTGTTCGCTCGACTAAAGTTTGACCCAGCATTTTGCGTAGCATGGGCTGCATAAATAAAAGGGCGCAGATAAAAGTCGAAACAGGATTACCAGGTAAACCAAGAAAAGGAATTGGCCCTAGTTGCCCAAACATTAATGGTTTGCCGGGCCGCATGGCAATTTTCCAAAAATCAAGCTTTAGACCATCTGCGCCTAGAGCTGAACGAACAAGATCGTGATCTCCGACGGAAGCCCCACCTGTTGTTACAAGTAAGTCCGCCCCCTTGGCTTTTTGTGCCATGGCAATTAAAGGATCGGATTGGTCAGGGGCAACCCCCAATATAATTGGATCGCCACCGGCTTCGGTTATTAGTGCCGCAAGACCATGACTATTAGAGCTAACAATCTGATGTTCGCGTAAGGGCTCCCCCGGCATAACAATCTCATCGCCAGTTGCAAGAATAGCAACCCGGGGACGACGAATGACATTAAGCCATGGTCTGTTCATAGCAGCAGCAAGCGCAATATGCCGAGCATCAAGGACCGTGCCTTTCGTAAGCAAAACTGCATCCGCGTGAAAATCGAGACCCTTCATCCGGATATTTGCGCCATGCTTAACGGGCTTTTGCACCAGAACCTTAGTCAAGGTGTCATCAAACTGTGTATTTTCTTGAATGACGACAGTATCGGCGCCCTTGGGTATCGACGCGCCAGTAAAAATTCGGACGGCTTCGCCTACGCCAACCTCAGATGCAAAACCTTGCCCAGCGCCTATTGAGCCAATCCCTTTAAGATTAACTGGTGCCTGCTGAATGTCTTCGGCACGAACGGCCCAGCCATCCATGGCGGAAACATCAGAAGGTGGTTGCGTTGTTCGTGCTGTTAAGTCTTCAGCTAAGGTACGTCCGTGCGCCGCACTCAAAAATACCGTTTCGGTCTCGAGAGGAAAGATAGTGGAAAGAATACGACCTAACGCTTCAGTAACAGATATCATGGATGTGTCCATGCACCTGATTTTCCCCCAGCCTTATGAACAAGACGCACATCAGTAATGCACATGCCGCGATCGGCGGCTTTACACATATCGTAAATTGTTAAGGCTGCAACGCTTACGGCAGTCAGAGCCTCCATTTCTACGCCCGTCTGACCCCGAACTTTTGCCGTCGCTTCAATCTCGACGGTTGATGTATCTGGATGTAACAGAAATTCTATCGTCAAAGAAGAAAGGCCTAGGGGATGGCATAAAGGGATCAAATGGGCTGTTTTCTTCGCCGCCATGATTCCCGCGATGCGGGCGACACTTAAGACATCGCCCTTAGTAACTTTATTTTCAGAGATCAGCCTCATAGTTTCTGAGGACATCTTTACTAATCCCTTAGCGATAGCCAACCGGTCTGTTTCAGCTTTATTCGAAACATCAACCATGGTTGCTTGCCCAGATTCATCAACATGAGTAAGGCGACTCATTATACCCGCACCGTTGCAGTCAGAAGGTTTTTAGTTGCTGCCGCAACATCTTCTTGACGCATTAAAGACTCACCGATCAAGAAACAACGAGCGTTGACCCTAGCCATTCGGTTTAAATCTCGTGTCTCAAATAAACCACTTTCCGCAACAATTATTCGGTCCTGAGGAATATGCGGCGCCAAATTCTCTGTAACCTGAAGATCAACAGCAAGAGTCTTTAAGTTTCTATTGTTAATTCCAATCAACTTTACATCGAGCTCTAAAGCACGATCCAGCTCCTCTCGATTATGAACCTCCACTAAAATGTCCATATTCCAAGTACGCGCAACATGGGCGAGGCTACGTAATTCATCGTCACTCAAAGCTGCAACAATCAGCAAGATGCAATCTGCACCTAAGGCGCGGGCCTCAATGACTTGATAAGGATCAAGAGTAAAATCTTTACGCAGAACAGGCAGCGATACGGCATGTCGCGCTGCCACCAGATACTCGTCCTTACCAGAAAAGTACGGCTCGTCTGTTAGTACGGATAAACATGTTGCTCCTCCTTGGGCATAGGCTTTAGCAAGGAGAGGGGGGTCAAAGTCAGCGCGGATTAGCCCTTTAGATGGAGATGCTTTCTTTATCTCGGCAATCAAGCCGTACCGACCTGCAGCAACGGCAGATTCAAGAGCCGTTAAAAAGCCGCGTGGGTTCGAGGCATGTTTTGCTTTAGTCTCTAAGGTGGCAAGAGGCGTTATTTTTTTACGACGCGCGATCTCTTGATATTTATCAGCACAAATACGAGTAAGAGTGTCGCTCATAACACATCCGTTCGCCGCGTCAATAAGACCAAATCGTTCAAAGCCGCCAGCGCTTTCCCGCTGTCAATTGAGACAGCAGAAATTTCTGCACCCTCACGTAAACTTCCCGCCTTACCAGCAACCACTAAAGCCGCTCCGGCATTTAGCAACACAAAATCTCGGAATGCCCCTTTTTTACCCCCGAGCATAGCTTTTAAGGCGGCAGCATTTTGTTCAGGAGTACCCCCTTTAACAGTACTCAATGGCTGTATTTGGATACCGGCATCTTTCGGAGAAATTTCTGAAAGAGTAACAGTGCCACCTTTGAGCTCAGCAACCGTAGTTGGACCGCTCAATGAAATTTCATCTAGCCCATCACTGCCGTGAACTACCCATGCACGCTCAACACCGAGCATAGCTAAGGCCTTGGCCATAGGCTCTACCCATTTCCGAGCAAATGTCCCCACCAACATATATTTTACCATAGCGGGATTACTTAACGGTCCGAGAAGGTTAAAAATAGTGCGCATGCCTAACTCAACACGCGCGCCGCCAACATGTCTCATGGCACCATGATGACGAGGTGCCATGAGAAAACCTATACCAATTTTATGAATAGCCTGCTGAATGATGTCTAAATCAGCATCTATATTAACACCCAACGCCGTTAGAACATCGGCCGCGCCTGATTTAGAGGAAAAAGCTCTATTGCCGTGTTTGGCTACTGGCACGCCTGCACCAGCAACAACAAACGCCGACGCGGTTGAAACATTTAACGTACCAATGCCATCACCACCTGTACCAACAATATCAATCGCACTCGTAGGTGCTTTAACTTTAAGCATTTTGTTACGCATAACCCGTGCTGCGCCGGCAATTTCGGCGACCGTCTCGCCACGTACACTTAACCCCATAAGAAAAGCGCCCATCTGAGCCGGGGTTGCATTCCCTGACATGATAATTTCAAAAGCTTGGGCAGCCTCCACTTCCGTGAAGGCAACACCTGTCGCCAATTTGCCAAGAAAGATTTTAAATTCGCTCACATCTGAAGTCATTGCGCTTTTCCTTGGCGGGCAATAGACAAAAAGTTTGCAAAAATCGTCGCGCCATACTCCGACGCAATACTTTCGGGGTGGAATTGCACGCCATAAAGAGGCCAGCTTCGGTGTTTTACTCCCATGATGATGCCGTCAGAATCAGCGGTGATCTCAAGTTCATTTGGAAAGCTATGCGGGTCAATAACAAGAGAATGGTAGCGGGTTGCAGTAAAGGGGCTAGGTATGTTTTGGAATATACCTTGGCCATTATGCTTAATGCTGCTTGTTTTGCCGTGAACCAGCTGAGGCGCACGGCAAACACGACCACCAAAGGCTTGCCCTAAGGCTTGATGGCCGAGACAGACACCCAAAAGAGGCAAATGGCCTGCCGCCGCTTTAATTAATTTAAGTGTAATACCTGCTTGATCAGGAATTCCCGGTCCTGGCGAGATGATAATTCCATTAGGCTTAAGCGCCAGCGCATCTTCAACGCTTAAAGCATCGTTGCGATAAACATTTACATTAACCCCCAAGGAACCAAAACCCTGCACGAGGTTATAGGTAAAACTATCGTAATTATCGATCAGGAGAAGCATATAAAGCCTTGCCGAAAAATGCCGTTCCGCCCGTACCACATACAATGGTTATAACAAACCTTGCTGGGAAAGGGATCTGAAATAGGCTCGCGCAGCATCCTATCCCTATTTTTATTAGTTTTTGAGAATTTTATCATATTATGCTATATCTAGGGGGTTGTTCTAAATATAACCTCAAAGGTTAGATCTTGCTGAAGAGTTTATCGCACTCTCTATATGACGGTTTGGTCCGGCATAGATTTTCCTTCGCCATAAGCATTATTTCCCTTGGGATTATTGGGGTTAGTCTTGCTTTGCTGCCAACGAGAAACAACAAGCCAGAGCCGATTTCTTCATTAGGTTTTCCCATTGCGAAGGGAAGCATTACTTATCCCGAGTTGCCGCAAGAGGTCATACCGCTTCAACAAAAAAGCTCAGCGATTGAAAGCAAGGCTTCTGCACCCTTTGAAGAGCCGCTGCCACCCCCTGATGCGGTATCAGAGCCAAGTCAACCTGAGTCCATTATTAATGTACCCGCAATCACGGATAATTCTTCAGATAAACGGATGGTACCAACACCACCTGTAGGAAGTCGTCTAACAACGGCGTGGACAGAAAATGTCGCACCAAGCCCATCAAGTTTTGATAAACCGCTCATTGCAATTGTCATTGATGACTTAGGTATCGATCGACCACGTTCTGAGCAGGTAATCGAATTACCAGTTCCATTGACCTTGTCATTTTTGCCCTATGCAACGCATTTATCAGAGCAAGTTGAATTTGGCCGTAGCCACGGACACGAACTCTTAGTTCATATTCCGATGGAGGCGCTAGATCATCATAATGATCCGGGCCCAGACGCGCTCACGATCGATCTTTCTTCTGATGAAATTATTCGGCGCCTTGATGTAGCCTTATCAAAATTCAATGGTTACATTGGAATCAATAATCATATGGGCAGTCGCTTTACTATGGATGCAGCATCACTTGCGCCGGTAATGACAGCATTGCAGGAGCGTGGCTTACTGTTCTTGGATAGCCGGACCGCCCCACGCTCAATAGCTGCAGCAACTGCAAACGATTTTGGCGTTGCAGCCGTTGCTCGCGATGTTTTTATTGATCATATCCGCACGCCTGAAGCAGTTCGTGAACAGCTTCAAGCGCTTGAACGCATCGCACTTAGAAAAGGCACAGCTATTGGAATCGGTCATCCCGATGACATTACCTTAGACGCTCTTCGTGAATGGATCCCGGCAGTTGCCAACCGTGGATTTGAACTTGTCCCGTTATCAATGGTTGCTAAGATAAGGCTATGGGATCGTGATCAGTCTCGCCTCGCGCGACATCCCTAATCACTTTGCAGCAAAAGCCACCGCTTCTTCGGCCGCGCGAAACAGCGCTTTGGCTTTATTGACGGACTCTTGGTATTCTGCTTGAGGAACGCTATCAGCTACAATGCCACCACCGGCCTGGACGTACATCTGGCCGTCTTTGAGAACTGCCGTGCGTAGCGTGATACATGTGTCCATATCACCCGAGGCTGCAAAGTAGCCGATGCAGCCGGCATATATTCCGCGTTTAGTCGGTTCTATTTCATCGATGATTTCCATCGCACGAACCTTTGGTGCACCAGAAACTGTTCCTGCAGGAAACCCTGCGGCAAGAGCGTTTAGAGCATCAAGACCGCTCTTAAGCTTACCGACAACGTTCGACACAATATGCATAACATGGCTATAGCGTTCGACGGTGTACTTTTCAGTGACCGTAACCGTGCCAATTTCTGCAACTCGGCCAACATCATTTCGACCTAAATCCAATAACATTAAATGCTCGGCACATTCTTTAGGATCGGCCAGAAGCTCTTGCTCCAACGCTTTATCTTCCGCTGGAGTCTTACCGCGCCAACGTGTTCCTGCTATCGGTCGTATAGTGACCTCACCATCACGTAACCGCACAAGGATCTCTGGACTTGATCCCACAACGTGGAATTCTCCTAGATCAAGATAGAATAAAAAAGGTGACGGATTTAAACGGCGTAAAGATCTATAGAGTGCCATGGGTGGCAAAGCGAATGGACGAGAAAATCTTTGCGATAAAACCACCTGAAAGATATCTCCGGCTCGAATGTACTCCTTAGCCCGCTCAACTCCGGACATGTAAGCTTCAGGCGATATAGACGCTTGAATAGTATCTTTGTCAGTTAGGGATGAACTAACCGCTGGTTCGCGGCGGTAGGGGAGACTTCGGGTAAAATCATTCGCAGCGTCAGCCAACCGCTCGATGGCTGCTTGCCATGCAGATTCAGCACTGCCCGACGTTTGCGGCCAAACAGGTGTGACCAATGTAACTAAGTCTGCAATATTATCGAAAATTGCCATAAGTGTTGGACGAATAAACATACCATCGGGCAGGCCTAAAGGATCCGGTTTGGCGCTAGGCAGCCGCTCCATCAGCCGCACCATGTCATAACTCATATAGCCAAAAAGACCGGCGGCAATTGTTTTTATATCTGAAGGAATATCATCGATACGCGATTCAGCAAGAATGGCGCGCAAAGATTCTAAAGCTCCTCCAGCGCCAGCATTATGTGGTTTAAAAGCCTTCGGATCAGTGCGTGGAGCGCGATTAACTTCAGCCTTATCACCAAAGCATCGCCAAATCAGGTCTGGTTTCAAACCGATGATGGAATAGCGTCCCCGGGTCGCCCCGCCGGTAACAGATTCCAAAAGAAAACTCATTGCCTTACCGTCAGCCAATTTTAGCATGGCCGAGACCGGTGTTTCTAAATCAGCAACCAACGATGCTGCAACAATCTGAGGCCGGCCCGCTTCATATCCTGCTTTAAATGCTGGAAAATCTGTTCGCGGCTTAATGGTCATTGCTGCGACGACGTGGGGGCAAACACCCTAGCTGCTGCTTGACGGTCCACTTTTGGCTTATGAATGATTGTCAGCGCGTTATTGTATTGAGTAAAGATATCAGTCTGTATTGCGCGCAGCATTTCGTCAGATGCAGCTTTTTTCGCGTCAGCATTTGCCGGATTGTAGGGCTTGATCGATTCCAGTTTTGCGATAACCCAGTTGCCATTGTTGCTCGCTGCTGAGGCAACAGTACCTACAGGGCCAGCAAACAACTCAGCAACTACAGCAGCAGGTAAAGGCGCCTTTGGTCCTGCCCCTGTTCGATCGAAAGGTTCGCTAGTAGAGACAGTTAAACGTTTTTCTTTTGCTAAAGCCGCAAAATTCCCGCCATTTTTCAGCTTATCGGAGACTTCTTTAGCGAGTGCTTGAACTGCTTTTTCGCGTCGGTCATTGAGGAGAGCATTGCGGACATCAGATTTAACCTTATCTAAAGGCGCAATTGATGGGGGCGTTATACCATCGACTTCAATCATAAAATAGCTGCCGTCACCAGCTTCACTTAGCGGGCTGGTTTGTCCAGGCGTCAAGCCAAAGGCAACAGGGAAGAAACGATCCGGAGGAGGCAAGCTACCGGCTGAGGCAGCGCCGGTTGGTGTTGAGCCATAGCGATCGATGGACTCTATCTTATGCACCGGGATATTCAAGCTTGCTGCTGCTTCAAAAATCTTGCGTCCGCCAAGAGTGGCGTCTTCTAACTTATTAGTCAGTTCAATCAGCGCATCATAGGATCGTTCTTGAACAACTTCATCGTGTAGCAGCTGCTTTGCGTCGTCAAAGTCTGCTTTGATTGCTGGTGTAATCGATCTAACCTCAACCAAATACCAGCCAAGAGGTGTTTCGATAGGATCACTGATTTTGTTTTGCGCTAACGCAAATCCTACTTTGCCCAAAGCTTCAATAGGAACATCTTTTGCCGCAACATTTTCTAAAACAATCAATGGATCTTTATCGCTTGTAATCTCTTTGGCGGCTTCTTCTAATTTAAGATTCTTCGCTTTCATAAGATCCAATGTTCGCTGAGCTTGAGCTTTGTCTGTAAATCGAGCCTGAGCCAAAGTACGCAACTCAGCTTTCTCAAACTCAGCTTTTCGTTGCTCAAATATGGCTTTAAGCTCGTCATCCGAGACGTGAACTTCATTGCTGAGATCCTTAGGCTGGACCCAGATGTATGTCAGAGCACGATACTCTGGCACCTCAAATTTTTTAGTATTTTCTTTGTAGTACGCGTTTATTTCTGCATCGGTTGGGGCCGACGGTACCGCAACCGTATCTCTAGATATCAAAGCAACAGATGCAACACGCTGCTCATTTCTATAGGTAGAAAGCATATCCGTCAGTGTTGTCGGTGCTGTAAGTCCGACAGTCAAGGCACCAATAAGTTGCCGCTGCAACAAATCCCGTCGCATCCCAGCAACATATTGAGCTTCGGTCATGTCATTTGCCGCTAAAGCAGCTTCAAACAAGCGGCGGTCAAACTGACCGAGTGGGTTTTTAAAAGCTTGTTGTTTAACGATTTCTTGCCGTACCAAATCATCTGATGTTCCTAGATGAAGACGGTCAGCTTCTTCCTTCAGCAATGATTGTGTTACCAACGACCGCAGAGCGCGATCGCCTAAACCAAATTGCAAGGCCTGCTCTCGTGTAAGGGATCCGCCGAACATTGGCCGTAGTTGGTTAACCTCCCGGCGAAATTGTCGATCTAAATCCTGCATCGATATTGTAGTGTCGCCTACTTTAGCAACAGAATTGGAGCCAACACCTGTCCGGAAAACATCCGCAATTCCCCAGATGGCAAAACTTGCAATCAGCAGAAGAAACAAGATTTTAACAATAATCGAAGATGCCTTAGAGCGGATGGTTTGCAGCATGGAAGACCTAAAACATGAGGGACTTTATATGATAAGTACCTGATAAAACTGAAAATGTACCGCCTTTGTATTGCGGCGGCGCATGATATCGGCCTTGTCACTTATCGGCAAGAATTCTCGCACTGCGGCACACATTTAACTGAAACGAGACAGAAAGGCCGAAAAGCCATAAAAGCACACAGAGATACAAAGCTCATGGGCGGTTTAATAGAAAAGGAGCAATTATGCGGCGCAAGCTGATTGCAGGTAACTGGAAAATGAATGGCCTAAAGGCCGATGGGATAGCGCTGGCAGAGGATCTTTGTGCACGGGTCGCTAAAAACCAGGACCACCCTGCATGTGATATTGGGATTTTCCCACCCGCAACCTTGATAGCATCAGTTGCTGCGGCCGTTATTAAAAGCGGGATGATTGTTGGCGGGCAAGACTGTCACGCCGCTGCTAAGGGTGCCTATACAGGAGACATATCAGCAACCATGCTTGCCGATAGCGGTGCCAAGGCTGTGATTTTGGGACATTCGGAGCGCCGCACAAACCACCAAGAAACCAATGCGCAGGTACAGGCAAAAGCTCTTGCTGCCCTTGGTGCCGGTCTCATGCCCATAATATGTATTGGCGAAACCGAATCCCAGCATGCCGCAGGTCAAACCCTAAGCATTTTGCAGGAACAACTGTCAGGCTCTTTGCCAGAAAAACTGGACCCAAGCCGAATTGTTGTGGCCTATGAGCCGGTATGGGCAATTGGAACAGGTAAAACACCGACAACGCAAGATATTGCCAATATCCACGGCGCCCTACGTGCCTATATTGCCAAACGATGGGGACAGTCAGTGGGCTCGGCCCTAAAAATCCTTTATGGCGGGTCAGTTAACCCCGATAATGCCGCCGAGATCTTAGCTTTAGGTGATGTCGATGGTGGCTTGATCGGCGGGGCAAGCCTTGATCCGCAAAAATTCTGGAGCATTGTCACATCTTGTCCCTAGCCAGAGACCCTCGAAGAGGCTAAAACCTGCCGGCGAGGGGGCAACCTCGAGATCTATCCAGTTTTCAATTACTTAGGCTTAGTACGCCCATGACTGCCATTATTCTAACCATCCATATTATCCTTTGCGTTGCCTTGATCGGAATCGTCCTTCTTCAACGAAGCGAAGGCGGTTTAGGGGGCCTGGGCGGAGGGGGTGGCGGTGGCTTCATGTCAGCGCGCGGTACCGCAAATCTTCTCACTCGGGTTACGGCCATCCTAACTGCAGGGTTCATGATCACCAGCCTAGCGCTTACCATTTTGGCCGGCAGAACAGGGCCAACACGTTCCATTTTAGATACTGGCCCCCTTAGCACAACGCCGCCGGCGGCAAGCCCCGAATCGACACCCGCAACACCCTCAACCTCAACACCCGCAGCGCCGGAAGTTCCCGTAGCTAAATAGGCTAACGGATTTTTTTCTCGGTAAAAATCCGTTTTTTATCAGGGTTTGCCGAGTTCAGCTGCGATAAGATGACCCGGCCGTTAAATTCACTATCGACGCGGGCCTTTACTAAGATAGGATGAAATCCCATGACGCGGTTCATCTTCATAACCGGCGGCGTGGTCTCTTCCCTCGGCAAGGGTCTGGCGTCGGCAGCCTTAGGCGCGCTGTT
>Ga0075163_10000125_pt1 | contig 85840 bp, 92 predicted proteins | sample JI1023141ADNA_FD_71478 | JGI IMG/M metagenome (GOLD analysis project Ga0075163, IMG submission 71478) | Wastewater effluent complex algal communities from Wisconsin, to seasonally profile nutrient transformation and Carbon sequestration -... | ecosystem: Engineered > WWTP > Effluent > Algae... | reverse complement strand
CACTCTGCGTCACGGCGACGAACATCTCCGGGAAGATGGTCACGCAGTCGAACCGGATCACCAGTCGCTGCCCCACTCCACGCGGATCAGTCCCGCTTCCTTCTCCACCGCCAGCACCACAGCCGAAACAAACGGCAACAGGCGTTCGGTGCCATCCTCGCCAACGACGCGCAACACGGCGTTGGCACCGGTTTCGATCAGCCCGGCCACCTTGCCGAGCCGCTCGTCCGCGGCATTGACGACTTCCAGGCCGACCAGGTCGGCCCAGTAGAACTCGTCTTCATCGGTCACCGGCAACGCCTCACGCGGCGCCCCGACCAACAACCCTTTGGCGGCCTCGGCGGCGCTGCGGTCCTCGATACCTTCGAGGAGCACCACGACACCATTGGCGTGAGCCTTCAGGCCTTTCAGCCGACACTCACGCCACGGCTCACCTTCCCGGGCAATCCACCAGACCGGCATTTCAGCCCAAGCCAGCGGATCGTCGCCAAAGGGGTACAACCTGAGCCAGCCGCGAATCCCGTAGGGGTCGGCGAGCCGCCCCAGAACGACGATTTCGGTGCCAGCCAAAGGAAACTACTTAGGCTGCTTGCTGAGCAGCGTGTTGCTTGACCAGGCGGGCAACTGTCGGCGACAACTGGGCGCCGTTTTCCTGCCAGTAGGCCAGACGCTCGACGGAGACGCGCAGGGCTTCGGCATTGCCGGAGGCAACCGGGTTGTAGAAGCCGATACGTTCAACGAAACGGCCATCACGACGGTTACGGGAATCGGTAACAACCATGTTGTAGAAGGGACGCTTCTTGGCGCCGCCACGGGCAAGACGGATAACAACCATGGGAATACTTTCGTTAGCTGGAAAAAAGACCCGAGATTATAGCGCTTTATCAAGGAAAAACAAGCCACTTAGAAGCCCGAAAACAGGGCCGGCCAAAGGCCTTGGTTTGGCTCGCCACCTGCCCCAATGGCGAAAAGGCAAATATTTGCTATCCTCCGGCAACCATGAACAGCGCACCAGAGCTCCTCGCATCAACGAATCCGGAAGCCAACGTCAAGAGCATTCTTGAATGGCTGGCCCTGGCCCATGGCCGGACCGGCGCCGAGGACGCCGACCAGCTGCACCGCCAGCTCTTGTTGCTGCGCGAGGCGCCGATTCCCAACATCCAGCGACTGAAGCTGCTCGACCTGCTTTACGGTCAGGCGGAGCGGATTGCCAATGCCGAATTGCCGCGCCTGAAGGATCTTTCGCTGCCCATCTCGCGCAAACTGCGACAGCGCGTGCGTATTCTGCTCGACCTGCTGGAAGTGCTGACCCAGGATTACTTCAACACTCTGGCCGACCTTTTCGATCCACAAGCCAACAGCGCCCTGCGCTATCCGCATACCTCACTGCGCCGCGCCATGGGCGCCATCGCCTGGCAGGTCCGCATCACCCACCTGATCGCTGCACCTTGCGCGCACGGACTCTGGCAACAACTGCATGCCGCCTTCGGCACGGCTCGCCGCCTCGGTCTGGACGATTTTCCCGGTCCCAACGGCGGACCGAGCATCCGGCACACCTATTCCGCCATCCTACTTAGCGCGCTTGCCCAGCCTGCCTCGTTTGCAGCCAGAGAACTGGAATTCATCAGCGAGTACATCGCGAGCAGCACACCACCTATCGATTTCTTCGATACGCCGCCACTCGACCACCAGGGTATTTTCTGGATCGATCCGGATAAGGATTTTCCGGCGCAGGCACTGATTCGTCGCATTCCCAGCCCGGAAACCCAGGTCCTGTACTTTTCCTGCGACGGCATCGCCAACAACGCCGCCAAGCACAGCAAGGCGCTCCTGCAAGGCACGTCGGCTGCCACGCTTGGGCTACCCGCCTTCGCCGACACGCACACCGGCCCCGGTATCCTGCAGCGCCTGGAGAAGCTTTGGGGCCACCCCGTAAAACGCCGGTTTTCCCGACGCCGCCAGTCTTACCGTGCAACCATTTGTTCTGGCATCAACAATCTCTGGCAACTCATCCGCACCCCTGAAAAATACAATGGCTTCAGCGAATGGATGGTCACCAACGAAAGCCCGGACGGTTACTCCTTGATGCATGTATCCGGACATACGGAAAACATTCGCGTCGGCGACATCGTGGCCATGCAGCCGCTCGGCGAACACAGCGAATTCATCCCGGTCTGGCACATCTGCCTGATTCGCTGGGCCATTTCCGAAAACCCGGAACACGTTGAATTGGGGTTGCAGATTTTCGCCCCCAAGGCGATTCCGGTCGAAGTTGCACATCCTTATGAGTTGTCGGGCAAGGTTGCCGCCTTGCTCCTGCCGTCGACGCCGCCGCTGCGGCCGGCTCAGTCATTGATCGTGCCAACTGGCCTGTTCAAGGAAAACACCCGGCGCATCATCGTTATCCTTGAGGAAGACAACCTGGAGATTCGCGAGGTACAGGCGACCCACCTCGACGAACAGACGAGCAGCATCGAGATTTTCAGCGTTTCCCCGGACGAGACACGCTAGCGGCAAGCAGGCCACCGAACAGGACGACGGCCCAGGAAAAATGCAGCCACACCAGAAAGACGGGAAAAACTGCAAAGGCACCGTAGATGCTTTTTAGCATCGCGGAACTGACCAGAAACAACTCGAATATTTTCTGCATGGCAGCGAATGACAGCGTCGCAAATACGCCGCCAGTCAGAGCCGCACGGCGCGAAACCTCGGCATTTGGCACAGCGTAGTAGAGAAACGACAAGAACATGCCAAGGAGCAGCACGGCGACCCCCTTCAGGGCCATCCGGCGAAACCAGACTGGCTCGTCGAACAAGCCAAGCGAGGTCGTCACGGCAAACGACATGGCACCGGCCACCGCCCCCAGCACGAACGGCCAGACGGCCATCACGAACGCGTAAAGTCGAAGGCGGGCGAGCAACGGCCGCGGCTGGACCTGCCAGAGATGATTGAACGCCCGCTCGATGGTATTCATCAACAGGAATGCCGTCACGCCGAGGACCGCAATACCCGCCAGGGTCAGTTGCTGCGCCTTGTGCGAGAACTTGCCGATATTCCCGGCAATGGCCCCGGCCGCACCGGCCGGCAGCAAGGCTTCGCGAATCAGCAGGTCGAGCCTCGCCACCAGCACATCGAGGAAAGGCACGGCATGCGCCACCGAGAGGACAACAGCAACCAGCGGCACGAGAGCCATCAGCGTCGTGAAGGCCAGCGCTGCACTGGTCTGCATCATGTTCTCGCTGTGAAAGCGACGGAATATGCTCAGGGTACCGGTCTGTTTCGAATGACGGTTGCGGGTTCGGGAGGGTGATGCCATGGGGCCGTATAATAGCCGACCATGCCAGATATTCTTCCCCCCCACTCCGGCCACGCCGGATCCGCACATGCGCCAATCGGGCGCATTTCAATTTTGGCCAAAAAATCGAGCCGACCGTGACATTTACCCGCTACCAGATCGCTGCCAGCGCCAGCCTCATCGCGCTGATCTTTCTATGCCTGGCCTGGGAGGGCTGGCTGGCACCGCTCAAACCTGGCGGCTCGTGGATGACGCTGAAAGCAGCCTTCCTGCTGCCCGCGCTGTTCGGCATCCTGCGCGGCAAGCGCTACACCTACAAGTGGCTGTCGCTGTTCATCCAGTTCTACCTGATGGAAGGGCTGCTGCGTTCGACCAGCGATACCGGGCTGTCACGCTGGCTGGCCGTCGGTGAAACGGCGCTGGCGCTGATCGTGTTCGTCTCGGCGATCCTGTTCGTGCGCGCTACCCGCGCCCCCAAAGAAGAAAAAGCCGCCCAGACCAACTGAAGCGGCTTTTGCGGGGCGCGGGCGAATCAGACGTCGCCTTGCGCCTTGACCTTGTCCAGCGACGAATGCAGGCGGTTCAGGGCATTCAGGTAGGAGCGTGCCGAGGCAATCACGATGTCTGTATCCGCGCCGTTGCCATTGACGATTCGGCCAGCCTTGGACAGGCGCGTGGTGACCTCGCCCTGGGCATCGGTCCCGGTGGTGATGGCGTTGACCGAATAGAGCAGCAGTTCGGCGCCGCTGGCGACGATGCTTTCGATGGCCTTGAAGGTCGCATCGACCGGCCCGCCGCCATCCGCCTCGCCTTTGTGCTCGACACCGCCGACGCCGAGTATCACCTTGGCGTGCGGCATTTCGCCGGTTTCCGAGCAGACATGCGAGTAAAGCAGCTTGTAATGCTCCTGCTCCGGCGTCACGACCTCGTCCGAGACCAAGGCATGCAGGTCTTCGTCGAAAATTTCGTGCTTGCGGTCCGCCAGTTCCTTGAAGCGGGCAAATGCAGCATTCAACGCTTCGTCGCTCTCCAGTTCGATGCCGAGCTCCTGCAGGCGGGTCTTGAAGGCATTGCGACCGGAATGCTTGCCGAGGACGAGCTTGTTCTGGCTCCAGCCGACGTCCTGCGCGCGCATGATCTCGTAGGTTTCGCGGTGTTTCAGCACGCCATCCTGATGGATGCCTGACTCGTGCGCGAAGGCATTGGCACCGACCACCGCCTTGTTCGGCTGCACCGGGTAGCCGGTAATCTGCGACACCAGTTTCGATGCCGGTACGATCTGCGTAGCATCGATCCGCGTCTCGACGGGGAAAACATCAGCACGAGTCCGCACGGCCATCACCACTTCTTCCAGCGAGGCGTTGCCGGCCCGCTCGCCCAGGCCGTTGATCGTGCACTCGACCTGACGGGCACCGGCCAGCACTGCGGCGAGGGAATTTGAAACCGCCAATCCGAGGTCGTTGTGGCAATGCACCGACCAAACGACCTTATCTGAATTCGGCACCCGCTCGATCAACTGGCGCATGGTTTCGGCGTATTGAAAGGGAATGTTGTAGCCGACGGTATCCGGCACATTGATCGTCGTCGCACCGGCTTTGATCACTTCCTCGAAGATACGGCAGAGGAAATCCAGCTCGGAACGCCCGGCATCTTCGGCAGAAAACTCGATGTCGTCGGTATACTCGCGTGCCCAGCCAATTGCCTTGATCGCCTGCTCGACCACCTGATCCGGCGACATGCGGAGTTTTTTCTCCATGTGAATCGGAGAGGTTGCGATAAAGGTATGGATGCGTCCCGACTTCGCCGGCTTGATCGCTTCGCCGGAACGGCGAATATCGTTCTCGCTGGCCCGTGCCAGCGAACACACCGTCGAATCCTTGATAGTTTGCGCAATTGCCTGGATGGCGTCGAAATCACCGGGCGAAGCCGCTGCGAAACCGGCCTCGATCACGTCGACCCGCATCTTTTCCAGTTGCCGCGCAACGCGGATTTTTTCTTCCTTGGTCATCGATGCGCCGGGACTCTGCTCACCGTCACGCAGCGTTGTATCGAAAATAACAAGGTGCTGCTTCATATTCTGCTCCGAGAAATCACTGGGCCCTGCGCTTCATCAGACCGAGCGCAGCCTGCACGTAGCCAGACAAACCATAAACGACAAAAAACCCGAACAAGGCAATCTCAGGGCTGTAGGCAACCAGCGCAAAACCCAGAGCGATGGCCGCAATGACAAAAAACGGAACGCTCTTCTTCAGGTTGATGTCCTTGAAACTGTAGTAACGAATGTTGGAAACCATCGTCACCCCGGCAAAGATCGTCAGCACGCAGGCCAGCCAGCGCACGTCGTTGCCGGCCACCCCGGACGTGATCATGACCCAGACCAGCCCGGCCACCAGCGCCGCTGCCGCAGGTGAAGGAAGGCCCTGGAAAAAGCGCTTGTCCATCACTTCCAGCGTCGTATTGAACCGCGCCAGGCGCAAGGCCGCACCGGCGCAGTAAATGAAGGCGGCGATCCAGCCCAGCCGACCGAGATCGCGCAATGCCCACTCGTACATGACCAGCGCTGGCGCAGCACCGAAACTGACCATGTCGGACAAGGAGTCGTATTCCGCGCCAAAGGCTGACTGGGTATGTGTCAGGCGGGCTACTCGACCATCCAGTCCGTCTAGGACCATGGCAATGAAGATCGCCATCGCCGCCCGCTCGAAATCACCCTGCATCGCCTGAACGATGGCAAAAAACCCGGCGAACAAGGCAGCCGTTGTGAACAGGTTGGGCAGCACGTAAATGCCGCGCCGCTTGACTTCCGGGTTGAACAGCGCTTTTCGGGGCTTGAGTTCGGTCATGGTTCTCAATTGAAGGGGCAACCGGAAAAGGATACACCCGGTGCCGTCAAAATCCGCAAACAACAAGGGCGGTGTAGTCTCCCACACCGCCCAAAGCGAAGGTAGCGCTAGGCGCGCACGCGCAGACAGTACGTTAGTACGGCAAGCGTAAGCAATGACGCGTACCGAGCCAGCGACAAGCCAATTAGTTCTTGGTTTGGTCGACCAGCTTGTTCTTCTTGATCCACGGCATCATGTCGCGCAGCTTTTCGCCGACCGTTTCAATCGGATGGACTGCATTCAGACGACGGCGGGCAGTCATGGCCGGATAGTTGGTGCGGCCTTCGAGAATAAACATCTTGGCGTAGTCACCGTTCTGGATGCGCTTCAGTGCATTGCGCATGGCAGCACGGGACTGCTCGTTGATGACTTCGCTGCCGGTCACGTACTCGCCGAACTCCGCGTTGTTGGAGATCGAGTAGTTCATGTTGGCGATGCCGCCCTCATACATCAGGTCGACAATCAGTTTCAACTCATGCAGGCACTCGAAGTATGCCATTTCCGGAGCGTAGCCGGCTTCGGTCAGGGTCTCAAAGCCCATCTTGACCAGTTCGACGGCTCCGCCGCACAGGACTGCCTGTTCACCGAACAGGTCGGTCTCGGTTTCTTCGCGGAAGTTGGTTTCGATGACACCACCCTTGGTGCCGCCATTGGCAGCAGCGTAGGACAGAGCAATATCCTTGGCCTTGCCGGTCTTGTCCTGATACACAGCGATCAGGGACGGCACGCCGCCACCCTTCAGGTACTCGGAACGCACCGTGTGGCCAGGGCCCTTCGGGGCAATCATGATGACGTCAACATCTTCACGCGGCACGACCTGGTTGTAATGAACATTGAAACCATGGGCAAAAGCCAGCGCAGCGCCCTTCTTGAGGTTCGGCGCAACTTCTTCGTTGTAGACCTGCGGAATGTTCTCGTCCGGCAACAGGATCATTACGACATCGGCGCCCTTGACGGCCTTGGCGATCTCTTCGACCTTCAGACCGGCAGCTTCGGCTTTCTTCCACGAAGCACCGCCCTTGCGCAGGCCGACGGTGACCTTGCAGCCGGAGTCCTTCAGGTTCTGGGCATGGGCGTGGCCCTGGGAGCCGTAACCAACGATGGTGACTTTCTTGCCCTTGATCAGGGAGAGGTCGGCGTCCTTGTCGTAATAAACTTTCATGAAATCCTCTTTATTTACAGATAATTAGACTTTAAGCACACGATCGCCGCGACCGATGCCACAGACACCGGTACGGACGGTTTCGAGAATCAGGCCTGCATCGAGCGCAGCGATGAAGGAGTCGAGCTTGGAGCTTGCACCGGTCAGCTCGATAACATAGGTCGATTCCGTGACATCGATGATACGGCCACGGAAAATGTCGGCCATACGCTTCATCTCTTCGCGATCCTTGCCGGTAGCACGAACCTTGATCAGCATCAGTTCGCGCTCGACATGCGCAGCTTCGGAGAGATCGACCACCTTGACCACATCAACCAGCTTGTTGAGCTGCTTGGTGATCTGTTCAAGCACCTCGTCGGAACCCGAGGTCAGGATGGTCATCCGCGACAGCGACGGGTCTTCCGTCGGCGCCACGGTCAGCGATTCGATGTTGTAGCCACGGGCGGAGAACAGCCCGGCCACGCGGGACAGGGCCCCGGCTTCGTTTTCAATCAGGATGGAAATGATGTGTCGCATATTCTTTTTCCTTCCCCGCTCTATAGATCTTCGGCGAGGATCATTTCGGTGAGGCCCTTGCCAGCCGCCACCATCGGGAAGACGTTGGCGCCCGGATCGATGATGAAATCCATGAACACCAGATCATCCTTGTGTTCGGTAAAGGCCTTGCGCAGCGCCGGCTCAACATCTTCCGGCTTTTCAATACGCATGCCGACGTGACCGTAGGCTTCGGCCAGCTTGACGAAATCGGGCAGCGAAGTGACGTAGGACTGAGAATAGCGCTTCGAATAGAACATTTCCTGCCACTGGCGGACCATGCCGAGCATGCCGTTGTTCAGGTTGATGATCTTGACCGGGAGACCGTACTGCTTGCAGGTCGACAGCTCCTGGATACACATCTGGATGGAACCCTCGCCCGTCACGCAAGCGACCGGCACATCCGGATTGGCCATCAGGACGCCCATGCCATAAGGCAGGCCGACGCCCATGGTGCCCAGACCACCGGAGTTGATCCAGCGGCGCGGCTTGTCGAACTTGTAGTACTGGGCAGCAAACATCTGGTGCTGGCCGACGTCCGAGGTGACGAAGGCATCGCCCCCGGTCACTTCGTAGAGTTTCTCGATCACGTACTGCGGCATGATGTGCGAGGATTGCTTGTAGCGCAGGGAATCACGGCCACGCCATTCCTCGATCTGCTTCCACCAGTCAGCAACTTCAGGATCAGCCTTGAAACCGCCATCCATCAGCTTGAGAATTTCATCGAGCACATCCGGGACATTTCCGACGATGGGCACATCGACCTTGACGCGCTTGGAAATGGATGATGGATCGATGTCGATATGAATGACGCGACGCTTTTCTTCACCGAAATGCTCAGGGTTACCGATCACGCGGTCATCGAAGCGGGCGCCGATGGCTAGGATCACGTCGGCGTAATGCATCGCGTTGTTGGCTTCGAACGTGCCGTGCATGCCCAGCATGCCGACGAATTGCCGGTCAGTCGCAGGGTAGCCGCCAAGGCCCATCAGGGTGTTGGTCACCGGGAAATTCAGTTTGCGCGCCAGCTGGGTCAGCTTCTCGGCGGCATCTGAAAGGATCACACCACCACCGGTGTAGATGATCGGACGCTTGGCTTCCTGCAGGATCTGCACGGCCTTCTTGATCTGCCCCAGATGCCCCTTGACCACGGGGTTATAGGAGCGCATCTGAATTGTCTTCGGATAATCGAACTCGCACATCTGGGCGGTAATATCCTTCGGGATATCGACCACCACGGGGCCTGGACGACCGGTCGCCGCAATATGGAAAGCCTTCTTGATCGTTACCGCGAGATCCTTGACATCCTTGACCAAGAAATTGTGCTTGACGCACGGGCGCGTGATACCAACCGTATCGCACTCCTGGAAGGCATCCTGGCCGATGTACTGGGTCGGCACCTGGCCGGTCAGCACGACCATCGGGATGGAGTCCATATAAGCGGTGGCAATGCCAGTCACGGTATTGGTGACGCCCGGCCCTGAGGTCACCAGGGCAACGCCAACTTTCTGCGACGAACGTGAATAGGCATCCGCAGCATGAACAGCTGCCTGTTCGTGCCGAACCAGAATATGCTTGACCTGATCCTGCTTGAAAAGTGCGTCGTAAATGTGCAAAACGGAACCACCCGGGTAACCGAATACACAATCAACCTTTTCTTCTTGCAGGCACCTGATTACAATTTCCGCACCGCTGATCATCATTCTTGAGCCCAAAAAAGCTATTGCCTAAAAGGGCGTAACCTTAATCGACCGCCCCTTATCGGTCAAGGTTTCCCGGCATATCCCCATAATGCTCAAGGCCTTTTGAAAGAAAACACCCTGGCATCGCCCCAACAACTTTCCTGCTTTCTTGAAGCCGTCGAGCGTCGTGCGTTCAAGCAAGCCATGTTTGCCGTTCACGACGAAGAGGCTGCCCTGGACATCGTCCAGGATGCCATGCTGAAACTGGCGGAAAAGTATGGGGATCGCCCGGATGATGAGTACCCGATGCTCTTCCAGCGGATCCTGCAGAATACGATTCGCGACTACTATCGTCGCAGCAAGGTTCGCTCGATGTGGACGACGCTGCTCTCGGCATTTTCGCCGGACGACGACGAAGACTACGATCCGCTTGAAACCTTGGCTGCCGACGAAGACGAAGCCGGCCCAAAAACCCCGGAAAGCAAGCTGCTGCAAGCCCAGACCCTGAATCTCATCGAAGACGAAATAAAAAAACTACCTCTACGTCAACGAGAAGCCTTCCTCATGCGTTATTGGGAAGACATGGATGTAGCCGAGACTGCAGCAGCGATGGGTTGTTCGGAAGGCAGTGTCAAAACCCATTGCTCACGCGCCACCCACACGCTCGCAATCGCGTTGTCGGCAAAAGGTATAAAGCTATGAACGAAGAACGTTATGCATATCGCGTTCGGCAAGCGCTGAACCACGGACTGAATGATATTCCACCTGCCGCGTCGCGGCGGCTGGAGGCTGCTCGTCACCTCGCAATCTCCAGACAGAAGCAGACCGTTCGCGAACTCATTTTCGCCGGTGCCGGCACGCTTACCTCATCTATCCCCAGGGCGCACATCCCTTATCTGAAACAGGCGCTTGCCATCGTGGCACTGTTGGTAGGCATGTGGATTTCCTTCTACTGGCATAGCGTCCAGTACGTAACCGAACTTGAAGAGGTCGACAGCGCCCTCCTTGCTGACGACCTCCCGCCGGAGGCTTTTCTCGATAACGATTTCTTCGAATGGCTAAAAGACGATTCCTTGGAGGAGTGATCCTCAGTTTCGCCCTGTCCACGACGATTCTCGCCGCACCTCCTACCTCGGCGATCATTGGTACGCCCCCGCAACCGGGCTGGAGTCAGCTTTCCCCTCAGCAGAAAGGCACGCTCACCCCGCTCGCCAAGGATTGGGACGGGATGGAAAACATTCACAAGAAGAAGTGGCTGGGCATCGCCGAGCGATATCCAGCCATGAAATCCGACGAACAGCAGCGCGTTCAGGAACGCATGCGCGAATGGGCCAAGCTCAGCCCTGTCGAGCGGGCGAAGGTCAGGGACACCTACAAGGATTTCAAGCAACTGCCTCCGGAACAGAAGCAACTCGTCAAGCAGAAATGGGATGCTTACTCAAATCTGCCGGCAGAAGAGAAAGACCGTATCCGCAGCAGCAGTAAATCCTCAAAGCTGCTTGCGCCTGGACCCTCGACGCCTGTTGAACCAGCTCCCGCTTCCGGCACAACCACCGCGCCGCCTCCCGGCCCCCAGCTACGCTAACATGCCCTCAATCTCCGGTATCAAGCGACGCCTCGTCTGCTTGCTTTATGAGGCGCTCGTCGTCTTCTCGATTCTTATCATCGGCTTTTTGCTACCCCAGATCGTATTGTCGGGCTTTGGCTGGGGCATTGGCCCGAAAGGCTTGTGGCTACATGTCGTCGCGCTGCTGATGGTCTATTTTGTCTGGTGCTGGCTCAATGGCGGCCAGACGCTGCCGATGAAGACCTGGAAACTACGCCTGATCAATACCGACGGATCGCCACTGCGCCCGGCACAGGCTGTATTGCGTTACCTGATCGCGTGGCCGAGCGTCATGTGTTTTGGCATCGGGCTGTTTTGGGCCATGGTCGACAAAGACCATCAGTTCCTGCATGACCGCTTGGCGGGTACGAAAATCGTCAGCGCGACTTGATTAGCGACGCTCTACCCACCACAGCATTCCGATCGCTGTCAGCAGGAACAATGACGATGGCGCAACGGCACTGGCAAAGGGCGGCCAGGCGTTGATCACGCCCAGATTGGCAAACAATCCGTTGAGTGCATAAAACAGGATGCCGAGCATGACGCCGGCAAAAATCTTCAAACTGACTCCACCGACCCGGTTGTGGGAATATCCGAAAGGCAAGGCCAGAGCAACCATGACAAATGCCGCCAGAGGATAGACCAGCTTTTTCCAGAGAGCGATCTGATAGCGCTCCGATTTTTGGCGGTTCTCGGAAAGATGCTCGGTATAGCTGAGCAGACTCAGCAAGGACATACGCTCCGGAGAAACCATCAGCACCGCAAGCAGATCGGGGGTCACGGCGGAATGCCAAAGATCTGTTTCGCTACGTTCGACCCGTGATGAATCGCCTTCAAGAACGGTGCGGACCACTCCCCTGAGTTCCCAGTTATCCGGAGGGACGAATGAAGCCTCAGTCGCGTCCGTCACGGATGCCAGCGAATTGTCGGCGTTGAAACGATATATTCGAATGTCCTCAAGACGAGCATCAGCGGTTGCCCGTCTGACGTTAACAAAATTTCGTCCATCCTTGACCCACAAACCTGATTCGAAACCCTGCTGGGCAATAACCTTGCTCATCGCCTTGGCGCGCATTTCCTGGGCCATCCGCTCGGAAAATGGAACAACACCCTCGCCGACCGCAAAAGTCAGCAAGGCGAGTAGCCCGGCAACCCTGAACAGGGACAGCAACAGATCGCCCGTCGCCAGACCGGATGCCCTGAGAATGGTAATTTCAGAATGACGGGCGAGCGTGGATAGCGCGTACAAAGTACCAATCAGGGTTGCAATGGGAATCAACTCATACACCAGCGCAGGCAGACTCAATGCAACGAAGAGGACTGCGTTGCCGAACTGATAGCCGCTTTTTCCGACGCTGCGCAATTCGTTGATCAGATCGAAGAAACTGAACAACGCCAGGAATGCTGCCAAAACCAAAAAGACCGCCGCCAGCGTTTCACGCATCAGATAGCGTTGGTAGAGATCAAGCCGGAACATCAGGTCTTACTCCCTCGCCAGACCGCGCGGACGGCCATTCGGTGATAGAAGAGAATCACGAGGGGAAGCAACATGAAGAGGTGAATTGCACTGGCGCCAACCCAGAAAGATAGCTTGCCCTGCGCGACCCATGCCTGGCTGACCGACATCAGATTGACGTAGATAGCGTAGATCAGGATCGCGATCAGCATATTGGCCGATCGCCCGGCGCGAGGATTGACGTACGACAGGGGAATAGCCAGCAACGACAGTATCAGGGCCGAAACAGGCATCCCGATACGCCATAGGAGTTCGGCGCGCGCCGCATTGCTGTCGTCACCAAGCAGTTCATTGATTGGCATGCGACTGGGACTCTGATCGGCAGGCGTCACCTCCCTATCCTCAATGCGCACCCGATAGCGTTCAAACTCCAGTATCTTGAACTGCGGCGTCCCTGGTTCAACTTCATAGCGCCGACCGCGGTCCAGAACAACAAAGCGATCCCCGTTGGCAGCAACTTCCTGATGTCCGGCGTTTGACATCACTACGCCCAGCTTGCCCTCCTGAACCGACGCGACGAAAACATTGCCGACCTGACTGGCATCATTGGATAGCGCCTCGACGAAGAATACCCGCCCTCCTTTTTTTACCTCGCGAAACACCCCTGGCGAAACCTGGGATAGTTCGCTTTTCGCGGCCAAACGCTGTCGGTAATCGGCTGTCTGGAGATTTGCCCATGGCGAAAGGAAGCCAGCCAGCAACGCAATAGCGAGTACAACAGGCAGCGCGAACTTGATGACCGGACGGACCCAGGCAGTCAACGGCTGCCCGCTGGAAAACCAGACAACCATTTCGGAATCGCGGTAACTTCTCGACAAACTGAGCAAAATCGAGACAAACAGCGTCAATGAGAGGAGGATCGGCATGAAATTGAGGGCGGCAAAGCCGAGCAGCGACGCGACCGCCTCCGGAACAATGCGACCGCCCGCCGCATCCTTGAGCAGGCGGATCAATTGTGTGGAGGTCAGGATGGCCAGCAGCGCTACGCTGATGCCGGCAGCTGCCTGAGCGAACTCACGCCTTACGGCACGCTCGAATATCATGCTTTGACGAAACCGAAAAAATGCGAGGATAATCCCTCGAATACTGATATTTCCCTGATCAGGAGCAGCTTGTGGAATTTAGCATAAAAAGCGGTAGCCCGGAAAAACAGCGTAGCGCCTGCGTCGTGGTTGGAGTATTTGAATCGAGGAAACTGACACTTCCTGCTGAATTGCTCGACAAGGCATCCGGTGGCTACATTTCCGACATCGTCCGTCGTGGCGACATGGAAGGCAAGGCCGGCAGCACGTTGTTGCTGCACAACGTACCCGCCACGCTATGCGACCGCATCCTGCTCGTCGGCCTGGGCAAGGAAAAGGAATTCAAGGAAAAGGAATTCGCTGCCGCCATCCGCACCACGGTCAAAGTGCTGAATGAAACCGGTGCCTTCGACGCCTCCATTTTCCTGACCGAACTGACTGTCCGCAAACGCGGCATTGCCTGGCGCGTTCGCCAGACGGCCATGATCGCGCTAGATGCCACCTACAAATTCGACCAGTTCAAGAGCAAGAAGGAAGAAATTCGCCGGCCGCTGCGCAAACTGACCCTCAGCGTCGAGCGGCGCAATGAATTGGCGCCGGCCGAGGAAGCGCTGGACCAGGGCATAGCTATCGCCGAAGGCATGGCCATGGCCAAGACGCTGGGCAACCTGCCGCCGAACATCTGCCATCCGACCTATCTGGCCGAGCAGGCCCAAGCCATGGCCAAGGAATTCAAGCTGGAATGCGAAATTCTCGACCGGGCCGACATGGAAAAGCTTGGCATGAACTCGCTTCTTTCGGTCGCCCGCGGCTCGCACCAGCCACCGAAATTGATCGTGCTGAGCCACAAGGGCGGCAAGGCCAGCGACAAGCCGGTCGTTCTGGTCGGCAAGGGCGTAACCTTTGACACTGGCGGCATTTCGCTGAAGCCGGGCGCCGAGATGGACGAAATGAAGTACGACATGTGCGGTGCCGCTGGCGTGCTGGGCACCATGCGCGCCGTCGCCCGAATGGCGCTGCCGATCAACCTGACCATCGTCGTCCCCGCCACCGAAAACATGCCCGGCGGCAATGCCAGCCGCCCCGGTGACATCGTCACCTCGATGTCCGGCCAGACCATCGAGATCCTGAACACCGACGCCGAGGGACGCCTGATCCTTTGCGATGCCCTGACCTACGCCGAACGCTTCGAACCGGAGAGCGTGATCGATGTCGCGACCTTGACCGGCGCCTGTGTCGTGGCTCTCGGCGCGGTCGCCACCGGCCTGTTCTCCAACAAGGACGGCCTCGCCCGCGACCTGCTCGAGGCCGGCGAGGAAGCCAACGACCGTGGCTGGCACATGCCGTTGTGGGACGACTACCAGGAGTTGCTGAAAAGTCCGTTCGCCGACATGGCCAATATCGGCGGCCGCTACGGCGGCGCCATTTCGGCCGCCTGCTTCCTGTCGCGTTTCACCAAGAAATTCGAGTGGGCACACCTCGACATTGCTGGCACTGCCTGGAAATCCGGCGCCGACAAGGGCGCCACCGGACGGCCGGTGCCGATGCTGACGCATTACCTGCTGCAGCGCGCGGGCAAACTCAATTGACCCAGGTTTTTTTCTACCACGGTGCGGCCGACAAAATCGCCGCCGCCTGTGCGCTGTTGAGCGGCGCCTATGCCAAAAAAAAACCGATGCTGGTCTATGCCCGCGAAAAAGAGGTCGCCAGCAGCCTCGACCGTATGCTTTGGACCCATGCGGCGCTCAGCTTCGTTCCGCACTGCCGGGCCGACTCGCCGCTCGCTGCCGAAACGCCCATCCTGATCACTGACACGCTGGACAGCATCGCGCAGGACGAGCGCCTGATGAATCTCAGCCGTGAAATCCCGCCGGGGTTTTCGCGCTTCGAGAGCCTGATCGAAGTCGTCGGCCAGGACGAAGACGACCGCACAGCCGCCCGCGACCGCGTCAAGCTCTACAAGGAGCGTGGCTGCGACGTTCGTTACTTCGATCTCAGCGACCGCTAGGAAACGCCCTTGCCCAGTCCCATCCTCGCCCGCGCCGATGCCCTGATGCACCGCAAGCGCCAGAACGACGAATTCGACGATGTTCCGGTGCTGACCGATGCCATCGACGACGATGACGTTCCGGTCCTGCTCGACGCCGAGGACACGCCGCCCGGCGAAGTTGCATTACCCGAGGAATGGCCTGAAGAGGCTGCAGCCCCGACGGTCGATGATTCACCGGCCGAACCGTTTATCGTCGCGACCGAACCAACAGAGGCAGCGCCACTTGAAGCAGCCTCGCCAGCCCTCGACCCCGGCCTGCGCGACCTGCTTGTCCATGAACTGGCCCGCCGCGTCGAGCAGCGCCTGAGCGCCGAACTGCCGCGCATCATCGAATCGACAGTGCGCGATTTCCTGGCCGAACAGGAAATGATCGCCGGCCAGACGGCGCCCGACTGAGATCGCGCCGATACCGGCGCCCTGCTCCGGTATAATTTGGGGTTTTCCCCTTTTCCGACAAGTCCATGGAACTCGCCAAAGCATTTGAGCCGGCTGATATCGAACGTCGCTGGTACCCCGAGTGGGAAGGCCAAAATTACTTCGCTGCGGGCATCGACCGTAGCATTGCCGATAATTTCTGCATCCTGCTGCCGCCGCCCAACGTCACCGGCACGCTGCACATGGGCCACGGCTTCAACCAGACGATCATGGACGCGCTGACCCGCTACCACCGGATGCGCGGTCACAATACGCTGTGGCAGCCGGGCACCGACCATGCCGGCATCGCGACGCAGATCGTCGTCGAGCGCCAGCTCGATGCGCAGGGCATTTCGCGCCACGATCTCGGCCGCGAGAAGTTCCTGGAAAAAGTCTGGGAATGGAAGGAATACTCCGGCAACACCATCACCAAGCAGATGCGCCGGATGGGCACCAGCCCGGACTGGAAGCGCGAGCGCTTCACGATGGATGCCGGCCTCAACAAGGTCGTCACCGAAACCTTTGTCCGCCTCTACAACGAAGGCCTGATCTACCGCGGCAAGCGCCTGGTCAATTGGGACCCGAAGCTGCACACCGCCGTTTCCGACCTCGAAGTCGTGCAGGAAGAAGAAGACGGCTTCATGTGGCACATCCGCTACCCGCTGGCCGACGGCTCGGGTAGCCTGGTCGTCGCCACGACCCGGCCGGAAACCATGCTCGGCGACACCGCCGTGATGGTCCATCCGGAAGACGAACGCTACAAGCACATGATCGGCAAGCTGGTGAAGTTGCCGCTGACCGACCGCGAAATCCCGATCATCGCCGACAGCTACGTCGATCTCGCCTTCGGGACCGGCTGCGTCAAGGTCACGCCGGCGCACGACTTCAACGACTACGCGGTCGGGCAGCGCCACGGCCTGCCAATGATTTCGATCCTGACGCTGGATGCGAAGATCAACGACCACGCGCCCGAGAAATACCGTGGCTTGGACCGCTTCGATGCCCGCAAGGCAGTCGTCGCCGACCTCGAAGCCCTCGGCATCCTGGAAAAGACCGACAAGCACAAGCTAAAGGTGCCACGCGGCGACCGGACCAATGTCGTCATCGAACCAATGCTGACCGACCAGTGGTTCGTCGCCATGTCCAAGCCGGGTGCCGACGGCAAGTCGATCACCGAGAAAGCGCTCGACGTCGTCCATTCCGGCGAGATCAAGTTCTACCCGGAAAACTGGGTCAATACCTACAACCAGTGGCTGAACAACATCCAGGACTGGTGCATTTCCCGCCAGCTGTGGTGGGGCCACCAGATTCCGGCGTGGTACGGCGTCAATGGCGAGGTGTTCGTCGCCCAGAACGAGGCGGAAGCACGCCACCAGGCCGACCAGGCCGGTTACGCCGGCCAGCTGACGCGTGACGAGGACGTCCTCGACACCTGGTATTCCTCGGCCCTGTGGCCGTTCTCGACACTGGACTGGACCGGCGACAAAGCCACCGATGCCGCCAACGACGTACTGCAACAATACCTGCCGTCGTCGGTCTTGGTCACCGGCTTCGACATCATCTTCTTCTGGGTCGCCCGCATGGTCATGATGACCAAGCACATCACCGGCAAGATTCCGTTCAAGCACGTCTATGTGCACGGCCTGATCCGCGATGGCGAAGGCCAGAAAATGTCGAAATCGAAGGGCAACGTGCTCGACCCGATTGACCTGATCGACGGCATCGGCCTCGAGGCGCTGATCGAAAAGCGCACGACCGGCCTGATGAATCCGAAGCAGGCAGAGAGCATTGCCAAGAAGACGAAGAAGGAATTTCCGGAAGGTATCGCCTCTTTCGGCACCGATGCCCTGCGTTTCACTTTCGCCAGCCTCGCCTCGCCCGGCCGCGACATCAAGTTCGACCTGAACCGCTGCGACGGCTACCGTAACTTCTGCAACAAGCTGTGGAACGCCACGCGCTTCGTGCTGATGAACGTCGAAGGCCACGACCTGGCGCTCGACCACCAGCAGATGCCGAGCACCGGCGCCTGCGCCGTACCGGCCGGTGGCGAACCACGCCTGAAATTCAGCTTCGCCGACCGCTGGATCGTCAGCCAGTTGCAGCGCGTCGAAGCCGAGGTCGAGCAGCATTTCATCGACTACCGTTTCGACCTGCTGGCTCAAGCAATTTATAAATTCATCTGGGACGAGTTCTGCGACTGGTATCTGGAAATAGCCAAGGTCGAGATCCAGACCGGCGACGAGGCCCAGCAGCGCGGTGCGCGCCGGACGCTGGTGCGCACGCTGGAAGCCGTGCTGCGACTCGCCCACCCGCTGATTCCGTTCATCACCGAGGAACTGTGGCAGACCGTCGCCCCGATTGCCGGCCGCAAGACGCACGACTCGATCATGCTCGCCGCCTACCCGCGTGCCGACCTGTCACGCGTCGACGAAGGCAGCGAAGCCAAGGTCGAGCGCCTGAAGGCCCTGGCCTACGCCTGCCGCAACCTGCGTGGCGAAATGAATGTCTCGCCGGCCCAGCGCATGCCGCTGCTGGTCGCTGGCGGCGGCGATGAAATTTCCGAGTTCGCGCCGATCCTGCAAGCTCTGGGTAAGCTCTCCGAGGTACAAATCGTTGCCGACATGCCTGCCGACGCTATGGCACCGGTTGCCGTCGTCGGCGAAACCCGTTTGATGCTGAAAGTGGAGATCGACATCGCCGCTGAACGCGTCCGACTGGCCAAGGAAATCGAAAAGCTGGAAAAGCAGATTTCGATTGCCCAGGGCAAGCTCGCCAACGAAGGTTTCGTCGCCCGCGCGCCGGCTGCCGTGATCGATCAGGAAAAGCAGCGGGTTGCCGATTTCACGGCCACGCTGGAACAACTCAAGCCCCAGCTTGCCAAGCTGGGAAATTAAGAGGATTCACATGACCCAAGACAAGCGCGGTTTACTCGCCCAGATATTCATCGCACTGATGATCTTTTCCGCCCTGGTTGGCGCATGGAGCGTTGCCTTCATGATTTCCTGGCCAAAGGACAAGACCGATGTCTGGAAACCCGAATTCCGCCTTGTCGCCACCTGCGCCAACAACGAGCCTTGCGGCATAGCCTACAAGGATCTGGCCGATGCCAAGGCGAAGGGCCTGTACACCTCGCTGACCCCGGCCGATCCCGCCGGCGACATCCAGGAAGAAGGCAACTGGCTCAAGTGGAAGATCGAAAAGGGTGTTTTCGAGGTCAAGGCGTCGTCATGGCATTTCCAGACGACCATTCGTTACACGGTTGAAAACGACGTGCCGGTACTGCTCGACTATCAGGATATCGATGTACCGCGCGCGTTTTACTACGGCATCGCTGCCGGCCTCTTCTCCCTGCTCGGTCTCTACCTGCGCAAGCTGCGCGGCTAGAAATGCTACGGTCGGCCGAAAATTTCGGCCTTTTTCAAATCGACCGTAAACTCACCGGCACCAGGCCACGCAAGGCATTTCCCAGCCAGAATCCCGCCGACAGATCTTCCGGCAACAACACCGCTTCGCGGGCTCGCCCCGCAGCCAGCAGTTCCGCCCGCAGCACGCCGGGCAAGGCACCGCTGGTCAGCGGCGGCGTCAGCAGGATGCCATCGCGTTCGACAAACACCGTGCTGCGCGCCCCTTCGGCTACTTCCCCGCGCTCGTTCAAAAACACCATGTCAAAAAGCTGCGGGTCGCCGGCGAGCATCGCGAGCGCTGCGTCATAAACTGCCCGGTCGGTCGTCTTGTGGCGGCGCAGCGGATAGGCCGAGTCGATCGCTTTGGTCGCCAGACGGGCATGACGTAGCCCGGCGGGCTCCTCGCCGAGCGCAAACGAGGTGACCTCGACCCGGCCATCCTTCGCCAGCGTCATGCGGACCCGCCAGACGCCCCGTTCCGGCTGCTCAGCCAACGAAGCCTTCACCGCTTGCTCGTCGCAGACGAAACCCAGCCAGGCAGCCGATCGACGCAGACGTGCCAGATGGCCGGCCAGCCTCGGGTAGACGCCATCCTCGCGGCGCAACGTCTCGATTAACAGCATCCCCGGATCGCAGTCGCGCAGGAATCCCGCCTTAAGCTGACACTCGGCCCACTCAGCCGCAGCATCCGAATCGGCGACGATGCCGCTGCCGACGCCCAGCTTGCCGCGACCGTCCGGCCCGAGTTCCAGCGTGCGGATCGCCACGTTGAGCCTGAAGTCGCCATTCGGCGCCAACCAGCCGAGCGCGCCCGTATAGGCACCGCGCTCCGCCCCTTCCAGTTCGCCGACAATCTGCATGGCCCGGACCTTGGGCGCGCCGGTGATCGACCCGCAGGGAAACAGCGCGTGCAGGATGTCGCCGAAGCCGCGCTTGCCAACCCGCGCCGAAATCTCCGAAACCATCTGCCAGACCGTCGGGTAATCCTCGATGTCGAACAGGCGCTCGACGACGACGCTGCCATTGTCGGCCACCCGCCCCAGATCGTTACGCAGCAAATCGACGATCATCAGATTCTCGGCGCGATCCTTGGCCGAACCGAGCAGTTGTTCCTTCGGCTCGCTACGTGGCGCCGTGCCCTTCATCGGACGGGTCACCAAGCGCTCGCCCTGCCGCTCGATGAACAGTTCCGGCGACAGCGAAACCAGTCCCTGCCGTGCATCGCCGACAAAGCCGCCATAGCGCACCGGCTGGCGCTCGCGCAGCCGCGCATAGAGTGCGAGCGGCGAGCCGAACCATTCGAAATCAAGAGGGAAGGTGAAATTCACCTGGTAGCAGTCGCCAGCGAAAATCAGGCTTTTTATCCGGGCGACCGTAGCATTGTAGGCCCCCTCGGCGATCGCCGGCTGCAGGCCACCAACGCCCGCCGTTCCGGCGTGCCGGGCCAGCCAGGCATCTGCCTCGTCGCGGGACAACGACTGGCGGCCGTCAAACCGCCAGAAGCGCGCCAGAATCTGCTCCCCCGCCTGCCAGCCAGGCGGCGCCGACTTCGGTTCCAGCAGATAGCCCAGTTCGTAGTCGAGCGCCGCAACGCTCCACAACGCCTCGCCCTGCACACGTTGCAGCGCAGCATCGAACGACGCAAGATCGCGGACTTCGAGGCAATCGACCGGGCCGGTGAACAGCCAGGCAGCGGGCTCGCCGGCCGGCGCCCGCCTGTCCTCGAAAAAAGCGGTGAATTCGGGGTTTATTTGCGCTTCAGGAAAAACTCGAAGACGCGATTTTCTTCCTTTTGCTCGAGCAGTTCGTTACCGGTCTGCTTGGCAAAGGCTGGAAAGTCCTTCAGGGATCCCGGATCGGTCGCCAGGACACGCAGAATCTTGCCGGATTCCATCTCGGCAAGCGCCTTCTTGGTACGCAGGATGGGCAGCGGGCAATTCAGGCCCTTGACGTCGAGATCGCGATCAAATTCCATGGTCGTTTGGCAAATGGTTTGGACGCGCGATTTTACTCCGATTAACGCCGCTTTTCCTTCAGTTCCTCGATCTGGCGCTGCTTCAATTCACGCAAACGGGCATCGATCGACGACTGTTCGTAGAAATTCGCATCGCCCGCCTTCTGGGCAAACTCCAGCTGCTGCACCGCTTCCGCGGTCTGCCCCTGCAGGCTGTAAACCTCGGCCAGCGAACGATGCTGCATCGCTCGCCGGCCCAGCCCTGCGTAGCTCTCGGTGCGCAGTTTGTGCAGGCGAACTTCGTCCGGATAGTTCGCCAACTGGCTTTCGGCAAAACGCAGAGATTCGTCGAACCGTCGTGCGCCGGTCAGCGCCGCGCCATAGCCGTAAAGCAGCCCGTGATTCAACGGAAAACGCACCATCGCCTCGCGGTAGATCGCCAGGCCACCCGCTACGTCGGACTGGGCGATGCGCAGATCGGCCCGCAGATGCTCGACCATGGCCGCTGAAACCTTGAGGCGACGGATGGCATCGAGTTCCTTCTCGGCGCCGCTCCAGTCCCTGGCCCGATAACGGGCGAAGGCCAGTCCATAGCGAATCGCCGCCTCGGAAGCGAACTTCCTTTCGCGCAGCAGGGTTTCCATGTCCTTGACAGCATCGGACGGAATTCCCTGCATCGCCCGCACCTTGGCGCGCACCAGCTGGAAATCGACGCTGTCCGTCATCTGCCGGTAAGTCACCGCCTGCTCGCGGTTCTGCATGTCGGTCAGGCGCTCGCCGGTCAGCGGATGGGTCCGCAGGTAAGCCGTCGCATTGTTCTCGTAGAGACGTACCGCTTTCTGCAGGCGCTCGAAGAAATCGGCCATGCCGCGCACATCGAAACCTGCTTTGCGCAGAATGTCGAAGCCCTGCCGGTCGGCCTCGCGCTCAAAATCACGTGAGAACGCCAGTTGAGCCGAAACAGCCCCGGCCTGGGTCGCTGCCACCGTCCCCATCGCCGCCTGACCGCTGGAACGGGCCGCCAACAGGGCGAGCGCCATGGCCACCATCGACGCCATGCCAATCTGCTTGGACTGGAACACCTGCCGCGCGATGTGTCGCTGGGTCACATGGGAAATTTCGTGAGCCAGCACCCCGGCCAGTTCGGATTCAGTCTGCGCCGAGACGATCAGGCCGGTATGCACGCCGATATAGCCGCCCGGCATGGCAAAGGCATTGATGCTCGGCTCATTGATCGTGAAAAAATAAAAGCCGAAGCCGGGATCGTTGCTAACCGCCCCCAGCCGCCCGCCCAATTGGTTCAGGTAGGCTTCGATATCGGCGTCGTCGAGATAGCTCGGCTCGCGCCAGCGGATTTCATGCATGATCTGCTGGCCGATTTTCTTCTCGGTGCTTAGTGACAGCTCATTGCTCGCCACATCGCCCAGTTCCGGCAAATCATCGGCGCGCCCCGGCTGGGCAGCCAGCGCGCAGGCCATAATGGCGGCGACGAGTCGTTGCTTGAAGTGCATGGTGCTATGATATCGCAGCCCTGAAAGTCGCCTTCCGGCGGCTTCGTAACCAATCGTAACTCCCGTGACCAACCAGACTCTCACTCATTTCGACAGCGCCGGCCAGGCCCATATGGTCGACGTTGGCAGCAAGACCGAAACCGCCCGTGTCGCCCGCGCCGCCGGCAGCATTTTCATGCAACCGGAAACCCTCGCCCTGATCCGCGGCGGTTCCGCCAAGAAAGGCGACGTGCTGGGTATCGCCCGCATCGCTGCCATCCAGGCATCGAAGCGCACCGGCGACCTGATCCCGCTCTGCCATCCGATCGCCCTGACCCGCGTCGCCGCCGAATTCACCGTCGACGAAGCGCAAAGCGCCGTGCATTGCGAAGTCACCGCCGAATGCTTCGGCCGCACTGGCGTCGAAATGGAAGCACTGACCGCCACCTCGGTCGGTCTCCTTACCATCTACGACATGTGCAAGGCCGTTGACCGCGGCATGCGTATCGACCACATCCGCCTGCTCGAAAAACTGGGCGGCAAATCTGGGCATTGGATTGCCGAATAGCCCTCGCCCCATGCAAGCACTGCGTAGAAAACTCCTGAAAGGCGGCGCCTCGGCTGCCGTACTCGGGCCGCTGCTCGGCACCGGCCTGCTAATGCCGACAACCGTGCTCGCCGCCGAGTGGAACAAGAATGCCTTCACCTCCCGCAACGTCAACGATGCCTTGAAGGCCTATGGCGCTGCTGGCGCAGCCGAGACCCGCGACATCGTCATCGTCGCGCCGGAGATCGCCGAAAACGGCGCCAAGGTCGAAGTGGAGATCACCAGCAACGTCGCCAATACCCGCAGCCTGGCCATCTTCGCCGACAAGAACCCGATGCCGCTGTCGTCGTCAATCGAGTTTTCCGGCCCGATGCTGCCCTATGTCAGGGCCCAGCTGAAATTGTCGGAAACCCAACGCATCCGTGTCGTGGCCCGGACAAGCGATGGCAAGTCTCACGTCGCGTTCCGGGAAATCAAAGTCACCCTCGGCGGTTGCGGAGGTTGAGCATGGCTGCACAAATCAAGATTCGCGCACAAATTCAGGGCGAAACCGCCGACCTCCGCATCCTTATGCAGCATCCGATGGAAACCGGGCAGCGCAAGGACGAAGGTGGCCAGGCGGTTCCGATGAATTTCATCCAGACCTTCACCGTCTCGCTGAACGGCAAGCCGGTCGTCGACGGCCAGTTGAACACGTCGATTTCCAGGAATCCGCTCTTTACCTTCAAGGCTCGTGGCATCAAGGCCGGCGACAAACTGTCGGTGGCCTGGACGGACAATCTCGGCGAACGACGTCAGGACGAAATCGTCGTCAGCTGATCAGCCGAACTCGCACAGCAATAAAAAAAGCCCGCCTGAAACCAGGCGGGCTTTTAACATTTTAATCCGGGGCTTAAGCGCGCTGGATGTTGGAAGCCTGCTTGCCCTTGGGGCCTTGCACAACTTCGAAGGAAACTTTTTCGCCTTCCTTCAGGGTCTTGAAACCATTCATGTTGATGGCGGAGAAGTGCGCGAAGAGATCTTCGCTGCCATCGTCAGGAGTGATAAAACCAAAGCCCTTGGAATCATTGAACCACTTGACAGTACCGATTGCCATGTTTGCAACTTTCATACAAAAAACGAACAAATTTCCGGGTCTCCCCGACTCCCTGTTTGAGCTCAACGACCCGGTGCTCATGGCAACCTCGATGCAGCTTGAATCCAAACACACTGGCTTTCTACCCCGCCTGAATATCGTCGTCAACAAGTTTCGATGCCGCAGCGCAGCATAAATCAGGCAAGGGAATTGCTTGTCGTACGCTGGAAATCCGGCGATTCAACCCCAAATTATTTTATATTGCGGATTGAGACGGACTGTATAGAATCGAGCGCATGGCTACGAAGTATCAGGAAGGCGGACAACTTGAGGCACAACGCAGCAAGCTGGGTCCGCCGAAGATGTACAAGGTGGTGTTGCTGAACGACGATTACACACCGATGGAATTCGTCATCACCGTTCTGCAGCGGTTTTTTTCTCTGGACACTGAACAAGCGACGCGAATCATGCTCAAAGTTCACAACGAAGGTCGAGGCGTGTGCGGCATCTTCCCGCGCGATATCGCCGCCACCAAGGTGGAACAGGTCATTGCATTCGCGCGCCAGCACCAACACCCGCTTGCTTGCATCATGGAGGAAAACTGATGATTGCCCAGGAACTCGAAGTCAGCCTGCACATGGCCTTCGTCGAGGCGCGTCAAAAACGCCACGAGTTCATTACCGTCGAGCACCTCCTGCTGGCGCTGATCGACAATCCTTCAGCCGCCGAAGCCCTGCGCGCCTGTGGGGCGAAGACCGATACACTGCGCAAGGATCTGACCAATTTCATCGATGAGCACACGCCGACCGTTTCCGGCGAGGACGACATCGACACGCAACCGACTCTGGGCTTCCAGCGCGTCATTCAACGGGCCATCCTGCACGTCCAGTCTTCTGGCAAGAAAGAAGTTAACGGTGCCAACGTGCTGGTCGCCATCTATGGCGAAAAGGATTCGCACGCTGTCTATTTCCTGCAGAAGCAGGGCATCACCCGGCTCGACGTCGTCAATTTCATTTCGCACGGCATCAGCAAGGTGCCGCAGCCCCAGAAGACTGCGTCGGAAGGCGAAATCGAGACCGAAGGCGAAAAGGCCGAAGCCGGGCCACTGGAGCAATACACGATCAACCTCAACGCGCTGGCGCTGCAAGGCAAGATCGATCCTCTGATCGGCCGCGACAAGGAACTGGAGCGCGTCATCCAGACGCTGTGCCGCCGGCGCAAGAACAACCCGCTGCTGGTCGGCGAAGCCGGCGTCGGCAAGACTGCGATTGCTGAAGGACTGGCCCGCAAGGTCGTCGAAGGCGAAGTGCCGGAAATACTGGCCAAGGCCAATGTCTATTCGCTGGATATGGGTTCGCTGCTGGCCGGCACCAAGTACCGCGGCGACTTCGAGCAGCGCCTGAAAGGTGTTCTCAAGGCCTTGCAGGACAATCCGCACGCCATCCTGTTCATCGACGAAATCCACACGCTGATCGGGGCCGGCTCGGCCTCCGGCGGTACGCTGGATGCCTCCAACCTTTTGAAGCCGGCCTTATCGTCCGGACAATTAAAGTGCATCGGCGCGACAACCTATACCGAGTTCCGCGGCATTTTTGAAAAGGACAGCGCGCTGTCCCGCCGCTTCCAGAAGATTGACGTTAATGAGCCGTCAGTGGCCGAAACGGTGGAAATCCTCAAGGGCCTGAAAGCACGCTTCGAGGCGCACCACGGCATCAAATATTCGGCTACAGCCATTACTTCGGCGGCCGAACTCGCAGCCCGTTACATCACCGACCGCCATCTGCCCGACAAGGCGATCGACGTGATCGACGAAGCCGGCGCGGCCCAGCGCATCCTGCCCAAGTCGAAACAAAAGAAGGTAATCAACAAGACGGATATCGAGGAGATCGTCGCCAAGATCGCCCGCATCCCGTCGCAGCACGTCTCGCTCGATGATCGCGGTGCGCTGAAGAACCTCGACCGCGACCTCAAGGCCACCGTCTTCGGCCAGGACAAGGCGATCGACGCACTAGCCCAGGCCATCAAGATGGCGCGTTCCGGCCTCGGCAACCCGGGCAAGCCGATCGGCTCTTTCCTGTTCTCCGGCCCGACTGGCGTCGGCAAGACCGAAGTCGCCAAACAGCTGGCTTATTGCCTGGGCGTAGAACTGCAGCGCTTCGACATGTCGGAATACATGGAGCGCCATGCCGTCTCGCGGCTGATCGGCGCCCCGCCGGGCTACGTCGGTTTCGACCAGGGCGGCCTGCTGACAGAGGCGATCACCAAGAAGCCTTACTGCGTGCTGCTACTCGACGAAATCGAGAAGGCCCACCCGGACATCTTCAACATCCTGTTGCAGGTGATGGACCACGGTACGCTGACTGACAACAACGGGCGCAAGGCCGATTTCCGCAATGTCGTGATCATCATGACCACCAACGCCGGCGCCGCCGACCTGCAGAAGTCCAGCATGGGCTTCACGAATTCGAAGCAGAGCGGCGACGAAATGGCCGAGATCAAGCGGTTGTTCACGCCGGAATTCCGCAACCGCCTGGATGCGACAATCTCCTTCGCACCGCTCGATCACGAGATCATCCTGCGTGTCGTCGACAAGTTCCTGATGCAACTGGAAGAGCAGCTGCACGAGAAGAAGGTCGAGGCGCACTTCAGCGAGGCGGTCAAGGAAATGCTGGCCGAGAAGGGCTTCGACCCCCTGATGGGCGCACGCCCGATGGCCCGCCTGATCCAGGACACCATCCGCTCGGCGCTGGCCGACGAATTGCTGTTCGGCAAGCTGGCCAGTGGCGGCCGGGTGACGGTCGACCTGGACAAGGACGGCAAGATCAGACTCGATTTCGAGGAAGAAAAAGCCGAAGCTGTCGTCTGAACGATTGCCATCTACCCCGAAAGCCGTGCAACATTGCACGGCTTTTTTATTTCGAGGACCTTTCCATGAGCTTCAAGACCCCTGATCTGTGCGATGAATTCGAATCCGAACTGGGCAAGACGGTCCGCGTCGTCGCCCCAATGTTCCAGCGCTATGGCGGCCGAACCAGCTTTTCCGGCCAGATCGTCACGCTGAAGATTTTCGAGGACAACTCGCTGGTCCGCGAAGCCTTTGGCGAAGATGGCAGCGGCAAGGTACTGGTCATCGATGGCGGTGGCTCGCTACGCTGCGCATTGGTCGGCGACCAGTTGGCCATCCTGGCCGCCAAGAATGGCTGGAATGGCGTCGTCGTTTACGGCTGCATTCGCGACTCGGGCGACATCAACGGCATCGACATCGGTGTTCGCGCCCTGAATACGCACCCGCAGAAGACCCTCAAGAAGGGTGTTGGCGACAAAAATGTGGCCGTCACGTTTGGTGGCGCCACCTTCAATCCAGGCGAATACCTGTATGCTGACGAGGACGGAATTCTCGTCAGCAGCAAAGCTTTGTGCTGACGCAGCGCTTTCTGGTTTCACAAACACAAACAGCGTTTTACATCGTGAAAATTTGCGCGTAATACGCTGTTTTTATTTGAAAAGAAATTGTCTTATGTCTTATATAAGACTATTGCTGCCCCGCAAAAAAATAACTATACTTTCTTCCGCCGACATTGCACCATACGCACCCGGTTCAATGCCGTTATCCCCAAACCACATCTCCTGAGGAATTCACATGAGCACTCGCGAACAGCAAATCGCCGCCCTCGAAAAAGACTGGGCTGAAAACCCCCGCTGGAAGCTCGTCAAGCGCGGCTACTCCGCTGCTGACGTCGTCCGCCTGCGCGGCTCCCTGCAGCCGGAATACACCCTGGCCCAGCGCGGCGCCAAGGTCCTCTGGGAAAAGGTTAACGGCGGCGCCAAGAAGGGCTACGTCAACGCTTTCGGCGCCATCACCGCTGGTCAAGCCATGCAACAGGCCAAGGCTGGCCTGGAAGCGGTCTATCTGTCCGGCTGGCAAGTTGCTGCCGACGGCAACACCTCCGAAACCATGTACCCGGACCAGTCGCTGTACGCCTACGACTCAGTCCCGACCATGGTTCGCCGCATCAACAACACCTTCAAGCGCGCTGACGAAATCCAGTGGTCGCGCGGCGTCAACCCGGGCGATGCAGGCTTCATCGACTACTTCCTGCCGATCGTTGCCGACGCTGAAGCCGGTTTCGGTGGCGTTCTGAACGCCTTCGAACTGATGAAGAACATGATCGCCGCCGGTGCCGCTGGCGTCCACTTCGAAGACCAGCTGGCTGCCGCCAAGAAGTGTGGCCACATGGGCGGCAAGGTGCTCGTCCCGACCCGCGAAGCCATCGAAAAGCTGATCTCCGCTCGTTTCGCCGCTGACGTCATGGGCGTTCCGACCCTGATCCTGGCCCGTACCGATGCCGAAGCTGCCAACCTGATCACCTCCGATTACGATGAGAACGACAAGCCGTTCCTGACCGGCGAGCGCACCCAGGAAGGTTTCTACCGCGTCAAGAACGGTCTGGAGCAGTCCATCTCCCGTGGCGTCGCCTACGCTCCGTACGCCGACCTCGTCTGGTGCGAAACCGGCGTGCCGGATATCGGCTTCGCCCGTGAATTCGCCCAGGCCATCCAGGCAGCCTGCCCGGGCAAGCTGCTGTCCTACAACTGCTCGCCGTCCTTCAACTGGAAGAAGAACCTCAACAACTCGCAGATCGCTGCTTTCCAGGAAGAGCTCTCGGCGCTGGGCTACAAGTACCAGTTCATTACCCTGGCTGGCATCCACGTCAACTGGTACAACACCTTCAAGTTCGCCAAGGCCTACGCTGGCGGCGAAGGCATGAAGCACTACGTTGAAATGGTTCAGGAACCGGAATTCGCCGCTCGCGAAGAAGGCTACACCTTCGTTTCCCACCAGCAGGAAGTCGGCACCGGTTACTTCGACGAAGTCACCACCGTCATCCAGGGCGGCTCCTCCTCCGTCAAGGCCCTCACCGGCTCGACCGAAGAAGAACAGTTCCACTAAGAAGCGACCGCTAAGCGCTGCCTACCCGGCAGCAAGGGGCCAGCACTCACAAGGTGCTGGCCTTTTTCTTGAGCATTACCTGAACAAGCCCTGATTCAGCCGCCACCCAATCAAATCGAATGGCACAATCCGGCCTCTGGCGGCCTTCAATGGATTGATAAATGCGCAAAACAGGCACTCTCCAAACCTGGAACGATGAACGGGGCTTCGGATTCATTTCGCCGCTTGAAGGGAATACGCCGATCTTTGTCCATATCAGCGCCTTCCCGAAGGACGGGTCCCGTCCAACCGTCGGCGAGAAAGTTACCTACGAAGAAACGTCAGGGCGCGATGGCCGCCCCCAAGCGACCAAAGTAGAACGAAAAGCTTTTCCTGGCGCGCGCCAGCGCATGGCCAAAGCCGGAGCCAAGACAAATTCCGTAAGTTGGCTGGGCACCCTGTTTGCCGTTGCATTGATAGGCGTTGCCTTGGCGTCGGGCTATCAGTGGTTCAAGGGCCGTGCCCACCGTCTTCACTTGGAGGCACTACCAGCCAGCCCTCCAACTCAAGCCGCACCCGCCGCTGCCTCTAGTTCTGGATTCACTTGTGATGGGCGCACGAATTGCTCGCGGATGACATCGTGCGCAGAAGCCACCTGGTTCATCAATAACTGTCCCGGAACGCAAATGGACGGGAACCATGATGGTGTTCCCTGCGAGCAGCAATGGTGTAGTGCGCCCGGGCGAAACTAATGGCGCGGGATTTTCCGGGATTCATCATCCTGAATATTTCGGCGCGACTCGCCACCAGGCACATGAGGCCGGCTTTCTGATTTTGGGGATATTTTCGGCCCGACCGTAGCATTTGCCCTGCTTCGGCTATTGTCAGCGCCCCTGGGGCGATGCAGGCTATTACCGGCTCAGTTGCGCATAGCAACCGCGTCTGAAGCCCGGTGCAGAGGACTGTCGATCGCATTCTTCCCTTGATCGGGCCCCAGATTCCATTGCCCAGTTTTCGCCGGCTAGCCGATCGTTGTTCAACATGCCGCCCGGCTCATTGCCCTCATCAAAATGCCTGTGTGCAAAATGGGCCAGCACCAACAACACCACCAAGACTAGCGCCCCGCTTCGAGCGGCGGGATAAATGGACACGCAGACAATCGTGGCCATCGCCGCAATGGCCGTCAGACCAGCGGCAAGGGGCAACAAGCCCAACAATACCAGGAGCGCCAGAAGCCCTCCGTAGTCCGAAGAGCCGCGTACGACGCCGAACAGCACATAGGCAAGCCAGTCAGCGCCGAGCGCAAGTGGCACAAAGATCAGGAAATCGGTGAGTCCAAAATCTCGGCCGCGAAAGCGAAAATACGCCCAGATGCTCGCCACTCCGACCACAAGGACCTCAACAAGACTGGCCACCTCCTGGATTTCCACGCTCTTCCCTTGCCTCTCTATGACTTTTGAATTTTACATTCAGACCGAAGGCCGCGACCACATCCAGCCGAGCAGCGGCACGGCGACCAGCAGGGGCACGTAGCGCCAGGGTTCGGGCAGACCGAACCAGGCGGTTGCTGCGCTGATCGCCATCAGCAGCGCCGCCGTTCGCTTGGCAACTTGCGGAATGGCCCGATGGTCGCGCCAGGCCCGGATCGCCGGGCCGACGGTCGGATGGGCCAGCAGCTTCGCTTCCCATTCCGGATGCGAGCGGGCAAAGAAATAAGCGGCGAGGATCAGGAACGGGGTTGTCGGTAGCAGCGGCAGCACTGCGCCGACCAGGCCGAGTGCCACCGAAATGAGGCCGAGGGCGCGAAAGACGGGCGTTTTCACGGCGCGCTCAGCGCAACTCCCAATAGCTCGGCCGGCTATAGGTGTCCTTAAGCAGGTCAATGAACAGCCGAACCCGCAGCGGCAAGTGGCGGCGTTGCGGAAAAACGGCGTAGATACCCATCGGCGGCGCCTGCCAGGCGTCGAGCACCGAGGTCAGCGTGCCTTCCTTCAAGTCCTGGCCGACTTCCCACAGCGAGCGCCAGGCCAGGCCACGGCCGGCCAGCGCCCATTCGTGCAGGACGGCACCGTCGTTGCATTCGAACGTACCGCCAACCTTGATCGTATCGACCGTGCCGGAGGCCGGTTCGCGAAAGACCCAGCCACGCTGCTGGCCAAGCGACAGACAGTTGTGACCAGCCAGGTCGGCCGGCTCGCGCGGCACACCATGGGCGACCAGATAGGCCGGGCTGGCCACCACCATGCGGCGCATTTCGCCGAGGCGAACGCTGATCAGGCTGGAATCGGTCAGTTCGCCGATACGGATAGCACAGTCGATGTTCTCGTTGAGCAGATCGACCAGGCGGTCGCTGAGGTCCAGATTGACCGTCACTTCCGGGTTGGCCAGCATGAACTCGCCGACCAGCGGCGCCACGTGCCGGCGCCCGAAGCCAGATGGCGCCGAGACCCGCAACTGGCCGCTGGCCCGCACGCCGCCCAGCGACACTGCCGCTTCGGCATTGGCCAGGTCGTTCAGCGTCTTCTGGCAATCCTCGAGAAAGGCCTGCCCTTCGAAGGTGATGGTCAGCTTGCGCGTCGTGCGCAGCAGCAGCTTGACGCCGAGCCGGGCTTCCAGCGCATCAAGCCGGCGACCGATGATCGCCGGCGTGACGCCTTCAATGCGGGCAGCGGCCGACAAGCTGCCGCGAGTCGCTGCCGAAACGAAGGCTTCGATCTGCTTCAGGCGGTCCATTCGATACTCAAAGTAAAAGATGAAATGATTCTACCCCCATTTTTCGCGACTCGGAATCACCATAGAATGCGTCCTGTCGAAACATTCCCATCACTCTTCCAGGAGCTGTCATGAGCCTCAATCTGCCCCAAGGCGTGCAAATCACCGGCGACATCAAGCCGGGTTACGAATCCATCCTGACCTTCGAGGCCCTCGAACTGGTCGCCAAGCTGCACCGCGCCTTCGAGGCCCGTCGCCAGGAACTGTTGAAGGCCCGCGTCGCCCGCCAAGCCCGCATCGATGCCGGCGAAATGCCCGACTTCCTACCGGAAACCAAGGCCATCCGCGAAGGCGACTGGAAGATCGCGCCGCTGCCCAAGGCACTGGAGCGTCGTCGCACCGAAATCACCGGCCCGGTCGAAGCCAAGATGATCATCAACGCCTTCAATTCCGGCGCTGATTCCTACATGACCGACTTCGAGGATTCCAACTCCCCGAACTGGGACAACCAGATCCAAGGCCAGGTCAACCTGTACAAGGCCATCCGCCGCGAGCTGAGCTTCACCGGCGACAACGGCAAGCAATACAAGCTGAACGACCAGATCGCCACCCTGCAAATCCGTCCGCGCGGCTGGCACCTCGATGAAAAGCACGTGCTGGTTGATGGTCAGCGCGTCGGCGGCGGCATCTTCGACTTCGCCGTGGTCTTCTTCCACAACGCCAAGGAACAAATCGCCCGCGGCGCCGGCCCGTTCTACTACCTGCCGAAGATGGAAAGCCACCTCGAAGCCCGCCTGTGGAACGACATCTTCGTCATGGCCCAGGACCACATCGGCCTGCCGCAAGGCACCATCAAGGCCACCGTGCTGATCGAAACCATCCTCGCCACCTTCGAGATGGAAGAAATTCTCTACGAACTGCGCAATCACTCCTCCGGCCTCAATGCCGGCCGCTGGGACTACATCTTCTCCTGCATCAAGAAGTTCAAGAAGAACAAGGACTTCTGCCTGGCCCAGCGCGGCGCAATCACCATGGAAGTGCCGTTCATGCGCTCCTACGCCCTGGCTCTGGTCCAGGCTTGCCACAAGCGCGGCGCCCCGGCGATGGGCGGCATGTCGGCCCTGATCCCGATCAAGAACGACCCGGTGGCCAACGAAAAGGCGCTGGCCGGCATCCGCCACGACAAGACCCGCGACGCCAACGACGGCTTCGACGGCGGCTGGGTGGCCCACCCGGGCCTGGTGCCGATCGCCATGGAAGAGTTCGTCAAGGTTCTCGGCGACAAGCCGAACCAGTGGGAAAAGCAGGTTGAAGGCAACTTCGGCCCGGCCCAGTGGCTCGACTTCCGCCCGGAACAGCCGATCACCGAAGCCGGCCTGCGCAACAACATCAACGTCGGCATCCATTATCTGGGCAGCTGGCTGGCCGGCAACGGCTGCGTGCCCATCCACAACCTGATGGAAGACGCCGCCACCGCCGAAATCTCCCGCTCGCAAGTGTGGCAGTGGGTAGTTTCGCCGAAGGGCATCCTCGACGACGGCCGCAAGGTCACCGAGGAAATGGTCCGTCCGATGATCGCTGAGGAACTGGCCAAGGTGAAGGCCACCGTCACCGCCCAGGGCGAAGACACCGCCACCTACGACCAGGCTGCCGTGATCTTCGACAAGATGTCGCTGACCCCGGAATACCCGGAATTCCTGACCCTGCCGCTGTACGAAGCGATGGCGTAAAGAATAAAAGGCTGGAGCGAGACAGAAGCGCCGGGGTCAAACCCGGCGCTTTTTTATTGGTGGATAGAATTCAAGGAACGGACTGGTTCGCAGTTCGCAAATTGCGAACCTTATACAACTTAATCAATCAATTGATCGAATTGTATGAATACCGACTCGCCGCCAGTTTGCCGTACCGTGCTCAGAAAACAGGTCGAAAATCGCGAAATGCTACGGTCGGCCCTAAAAAACGCCCAAAATCGAAAAGCGGCGCAGTCGTAGTTCTGATCCTTCATAACGTCTGCCAGTTCAGCAGATCGCGTTTTAGTTCGACAACGGGTAAGCCGTCAGCAAGCGCGGGCATGGCCCATCATTGCCAATTTCCCACACCGAACGAATGCAGGGATTGGAACCATCGGGCGTTGGGCAATGGCAGTCCACCTGATACCGCGAACCCCAGCGGGTTTCGGTCACTTTCGTCACCCGATTGTCGCGGCCTTGAGCGATCAGGGCATCCCGCATGGTTTGCCAGGAGCTCGGCGCAAAACCCCTGGCCAGAAAAAACCTGGCCTTCGAAGCGCCATCGGGATGGGCCAGGTTGAGCAAGTACTCAAGCACCTTCGGTTCCTCCACCCGGGCGCAGTGGACGTTGGGTAGTGACTGGGTCATTGCAGCGTATCCCGTACCAAGGCATCGGACTCCACCGTAACCACGGCAATTTCACCGTTCACCTCAGCGAACTCCACCGCGTAAGCCACACCACCGCCATAAATGGAAAGCACCGTGCCCACCATGTCACGGCACAACGCATAACCTTCACTCTCCACGTCGCGGCACAGACGCACCCGCTGGTGTTCGGCAAACACCGTCAGCGACGTCGGCAAACCGACCGCCGCTGCCAACTGCTGCCGAACATCCAGGCCCTTCGCATCGCGCTCGACGGCAAACAAGAAGAGATTGCCTGTCAGCCTGGCCCAGTACTCGCCGATCAGCCGCTTCTCGACCGAATCGTCGTTGGTCTTGTAGCCCTCGCCCTTGTACTCGATGACCAACAGCCGGCCGTCCTTCAACTCAGCAACGAAATCCGGGTAAAAGCGGTCCTTCGAGGTTGGCAGCCAGAACGAAAACTCCGGAAAGCGCGGCAGATTGCGCACCCAATGGCGCACCTCGGGCAACTCGTCGAGGGCGACGGCGCAGTGGTACTCGTGGTCAGGCTGTTTCGACGGCGCCTCTTTCAAATCACCGATCACGCCGTAGTAATGCTTCAGAAAACGGTAGCGGCCCTGGTAATAAGGCGGCCGAGCCGGATACATGCCGAGGCCGAACTTGAAGAGGTAATCGGCGCTGACGCAGCCACGCGGCTCCGCCCCCAGGAAGGAAAGCTGAAAACCTCGCTGGCGTGCATCGGCGGCAATCGCTGTCAGGCGTTCGAGCAGCACATCGCACAACTGGTTGCGATGGCGCACCAGCGCCGTCAGCGTGTAACCACCTTCGCGCTGCAGCCAGCGCAGCACCTTGCCCAACCATGCCAAGCGCTGGGTTTGCGTCGTGTCCGCACCGCGCAGCCGGCCATCCAGCCAGCGCAACAGGTCGGCCTCGCTGACTTCGGTGGGCACTAGATCGAGATTGACCGTATACACCGCCTGTTCCTGCTCGATACGCAGATGACCATCGGCTACATCGAGCAAATACGGCTTGCGCTCTCGATCCGGCACAAAGGCCGGCAGTTCCGGCGATTCGTCGGCCAGCGAGAAACCAGCCAGATCGAGCAGCGCTTCCTTCTCGGCCAGATCGAGTTCGCCCTGACTATCGCGCACGCAGAGCAGCGGCAACGGCGCGAACGGCACGCCGCGCGCCGACGGCGCCACCACCGCCTGATGGCGCAGCTCGAAGCGCTCCAACAGTTTTTCGACGCCGTCGCGGGACTTCTTGTCGCTGAAGGTAGCAACCAGCGCCGCCCGCATTTCCGGCGTCGGCGGCTCAGTCAGTGTCACGGTAACGCCCCCTGCCGCCGTCGCCACCAGGGCGATGCCTGCCACTGTCGAACCGCCCGTCTTCAGCCCGCCGAGCAGGTCGGCGGCAAACGCCGGGGCCTGCGGCAAGCTCAGTTCCAGCGGCGGCAGTTCCGGCAACAGCTCGGCCACCCCACGCTCAAACAGCGGCAAAGTGGTCGGGAACACGGCTTGCGCCGCCTCCAGCTCCTCGAAGCCCATGGCCACCAGCCGGTCGGCCAGCTCATTGGCGACCCGCGCCGTCTCCGGACTCGCCAGATGGGCGTAGGCACGGTTGAGCAGCGGGCTCTTGCGGCTCTTCGCGTATGGCATGCGCAGCACGCGGCCCAACAACTGCTCCATGTCGCGGCTTGACCCGATCTTCTGCAGCGAGCAGAAAACATAGGCGAAGGAGCAGTCCCAGCCCTCCTTCAGCGCCTCGACGGTAATCACGATATCCACCGGGCAAGCCGGGTCGAACAGATTGATGCCGTCCAGTTCGCGCTGGTTGCCGGTGGCGATGGCGATGCGCTCGGCGGCGATTTGCTCCTGCGTCAAAAGATGGCTTTTCAGCACGTCGACCGTCACTTCTCCGGCCTTGTCCTCGGCCTGCAGCAGCAGGATTGGGCGCAGGTAATCGGCTTCGTTCACCGCCTCCGCCGCCAGCCGCTTGCGGGTCAGCAGCGCATCACGCACCGCCTCCTGCCAGTTGGGGTGGGTTTGCAGCACGATGGGCAGCTTGATCATCTGCTCCGCTTTCAACTCCTCGGCGGAGACGTGATACAGCACATTGCTGCGGTGCGTGCCCTGACGCACCGGCGTCGCCGTCATTTCGATCAGCACCGCCGGGTTCAGACGGGCGAAAGTGTCGTAAGTCAGCGGCGTGCGGGCATTGTGCGCCTCGTCGATGATGACCACCGGCCGATGCCAGTACATCAGGTTGGCGAAGCTTCGCTTGACCTTGCCCAGATCGGCGCGGGTCAGATAGGGCTGGGCTTCCAGGTCCCTTTCGCCGACCCGCTCGAAGCCCGGCAAGTCCGGCGCACTGACGAAATGCGCCTCGAAATTTTCCTTGTAGGCATAAACGTCGCGCCCCGAAGTGTCGTCCACCCGCAGCGTCTGCAAGGTGCCGACGGCGATGATCGCCTTCTGCTCGAAATCCTGCGGTCGCAACTGCTCGCAATCGGCAATGTCGAGCACGCGCAAGCCATCGACGCCGAAGTAGCCTTCCAGCGCCTCGCGGTAGGGATGGCCCGGAGTACGTAGTGCCAGCAGCGTCTGCGCGCGGATGATATTGGAAGGCACCAGCCACAGCGCCAGCGGCCTATCCTGCCCGGTGTAATGGCGCCCGGCCGCGGCCAGCGCATGGGTGCCAAGCAGCGTCTTGCCGCCGCCGGTCGGAATGCGCAGGCAGACATAGGGGGTTGCCCCCGCCGCATTGACGAAACCTTGGGCCAGATAGGGTGGAATGCTCTCCGGCCCGATTTCCTGTTCGCGCAGCGCCTGGCGAAAAGCGGCGTCCAGCCCGGCCTCGTCTTTCGCCCCACGGGCCAGATCGAAGAAACGGGACAGCGCTGTCAGCGCCTCTTCCTGATACTGCTTCAGTTGCAAAGCCATGGCGTCTGGTCCTAACGGGCGCGAATATCGTAGGGAATCTGCTTGAAGGTAATGCCGTTGGCCTTGAGGCGAGCCGGCGACAGCCGGCAGGATTCGCCATAGACCACCCGTGGCCCGGTATGCGGCGCCAGTTCATCGAGTGTCGCCAGCACCGGCCCGGTCAGCGCGTTGCCACCCTGCGGCCGGCGGTCGCCGAGAATGCCGTTGTACAGCAGGTAATAGGCCGTGCCTTCGTGCACACCGAGAAGCGGTGTTGGTTCGTTGCCGCGCGGGGGCACCAGCGGCGTCCGCGTTTCCTGATACCAGACCCAGGCCGCCAGGGTGGCGAAACGGATTTCCGGATTGATGCCGCCATCGGCCAGAAACACCGGCTGGCCGAGTTGGAAGAAACGAAAACCGCCGCCGCCGGACCAGTTGACCGCCGCCGAGATGCCGCCCGGCTCGCCGGCCACAACTTTTTCCAGCCGCGGCAGACAATGGGTCTGCGCGTGCTCGCCCATCTCGATACCTATCCAGCTCCGGCCCATCTTGTGCGCGACAGCTGCCGTGGTGCCGGAACCGAGGAAGGAATCGAGGACGAGGTCGCCTGGGTTGGTGGCAACTTCAAAAATCCTCTGAACGAGTTGTTCCGGCTTAACCGTATCAAACTGCTGTGCGCTAGGAAGCAAATCCCTTTGATGCGCCTTTGCTTGTCGCGTTGTTTTCACATCCAAAAGGATTGTTGGATGTGGTCGCTCTGGATTGCTGGGTGCGTATTCTCTCGTGTAGGGAACCCAAATCATCTTTCCCGCTTTTTCCCGTTGTTTCCATATAAGCCGAGATTCAGCAATCATTTGATCCACGCCCGACCTACCATAAGCCCAATTGGCTTCACGGCCATCATCATGAATCGGATAAACCACAGTTCCATCAGGTGCAGTCAGAGGATAAAACATCGTCGGCCTATCCTCTCGCAAGCTATTTTTCCCGTTCTTCTTTAGCAAGCGATCGCGATACAAACGCCCCGATTCATCGCGCTGGCTATAAGCGTCGAGCAACGAAGCATCACTCTTTTTTCGAAAACCGGCTTTGTCTCTCTGCTTCTCGTAGCAAAGCAAAAACTCGTGATCAGGAGTGATTGGCACCTTGTTATCGTTTGGGCTATCTACCTTTTGCCAAATAAACGACGTCACAAAATTTCCCCGCCCAAACACCTCGTCCATCACCACCTTCAGGTAATGCGCTTCGTTGTCGTCGATGGACACCCAGATGCTGCCATCCTCGGCCAGCAGTTCGCGCAGCAGTTCCAGCCGGGGGTAGATCATCGACAGCCACTGGCTGTGTTCGAGATTGTCGTCGTAGTGCTCGAAGGCGCTGCGGGTGTTGTAGGGCGGATCGATGTAGATGCATTTGACCCGGCCGGCGAAGAAGGGCAGCAGCGCCTTCAGCGCTTCCAGGTTGTCGCCCTGGATCAGCCAGTTGTCGTTGTTCGGCCCAGCCACGTCGCCGTGGCTACTGGCGGTTTCGAGCAGGCGAAAGGGCACCTTGGCGGCGGTCTTCAGGGCATGGGATTTGTTGAGCCAGTCGAGCAGAGGCATGTTGTTTCTTGTCCAGAGAGGCAGCCGTTGGCGATCAGGCCGCCATTATAGGCGGGCGGCGCGCTGGAGCGGCATGACGGCTCATGCCGGGCGGGTGCCCCGACAAGCCGGGTAGCGGGTGCAACCCCAGAAACGTTCGCCAGCCGTAGCGCCCTGCTTGGCGGTACGCTGCACCATCGGGGCGCGGCATTGCGGGCAGGCGATTTCGGTCACCGCTGGCTGTACGGCCGGCTGAACGGCACCGGACTGAATCAGCGCGAGCAGGGTATCGGTACCGACCAGTTCGATGGCACGGCCTTCGACAAAGCGTTCGGCTTCTTCGGTAAAAGCGCCGGAGGCGACAACGAAGCCGCCCACCGCCCCTTCAGCCGCCATGACGCCGAACAGTTCGCGCACGGTGGTCACCCCGACGCTGCGCGATTTCCATTGCTTGCATTGGACCAGATAGGTGTCGCGCCCCAGATGCAGGGCTAGATCGACGCCGCCATCCGGCCCGCTGCCGCCGCGTCGTTCGACCTGAAAACCGCGCTGCCGAAAGGTTTCGCCGACCAGTTCTTCGAACTCTCGCCAGGACATACTTTCCAGCGCATTGCGCGACGGCGCCTGACTAACCTGGCGATGCAGACGCCGGGCGCGCGCTGCTTTCACGGCCGAAATGATGGCGCCGAGCAGAAAGGCCAGCGGCACGATGTATTGGAGAAACAGTGCCAGCGTCCGCCCCAGTTCCCGCCCGGCGAAAGCCCCCATGCTCTTGAGTTCGGTCGGCGCAGCATTCGGCTGCACGGCAAAGTAATGCAAGATCCCGTAGGCAACCACCGCCAACAGGACGCCACCCCACCATGGCAGCAGCGCAGCAATTTCCATCAAATCTTCAAAAGTCGATGTCTTTTTTCGCGCCATGGCAATGCTTTCAGCGATTTTTCACAAGGCGGAATTATGCCGAAAAAATTATTGCCTGCGCGAGCTCCATGGACTGGGCGCCAACCTGACTGAACTGCGAACCGAGTCCACATGAATGCTACGGTCGGCGGCAAAAAACAGCCAAATTCGAAATTTTGGCCCGGCGCCAGAGTTTCATTACTTTTAGTCAAAAATCAAACGACCTTTTGCCTACTATTACAGCTCCCAAAGAAGCAATAGACTGCACTCATCCGCTTTCTAGGACCGCATCATGCTCGGCGCCCTGACCCAATTACTGATTTTCCAGCTGGCCGGCGAAGTAATCGCCCGCGGCCTGGCGCTGCCGATCCCCGGGCCGGTGCTCGGCATGCTCTTCCTGTTCGTCGCCCTGCTGCTGCGCGGCGGCCCGCCGCCGGCGTTGCAGACGACCAGCCAGAACCTGCTGCAGCACCTGTCGCTACTCTTCGTGCCGGCCGGAACCGGCATCATGGTGCATCTGCACCGGGTCGCCGACGAATGGCTGCCGCTGGCGCTGTCCCTGCTGATCAGCACGGCGGCGACGCTGATCGTCACGGCGCTGGTCATGAAGCTCTGCTCACGCCCCCCGACTGGACAAGCATCATGACTCAGGACATCGGCCAGATCTGGGTTTACCTCTCTGCTTCGCCGCTGCTCGGGTTGACCATCACGCTGCTCGCCTACCAGGGCGCCTTCTGGATCTATCAACGCTCCGGCCACAACCCGCTGGCCAACCCGGTGCTGATCGCCGTCGCCGCGCTGGTGCTGTTCCTGAGTCTGACCGGCACGACCTACGAGACCTATTTCGCCGGCGCCCAGTTCGTGCACTTTTTGCTTGGACCAGCCACCGTCGCGCTAGCCATCCCGCTCTACACGCAGTTCCGGCGCGTGCGCTCGATGCTGCTGCCGGTGTTGGCGGGCCTGCTCGCCGGCAGCCTGACGGCCATCGTCTCGGCCGTGCTGGTCGCCCGGCTGTTCGGCGCCAGCAGCGCGACGCAGCTGTCGCTCGCCCCCAAGTCGGTGACGACACCGATCGCCATGGGCATCGCCGAACGGATCGGCGGCATTCCGTCGCTCACCGCCGTACTGGTCATCGTCACCGGCATCCTCGGCGCCGTCGGCGCACGCTTCGTGTTCGATGCCATCAAGGTGCGCGATCCGGCCGTTCGCGGCTTTGCCATCGGCATCGCCTCGCACGGCATCGGTACCGCCCGCGCCTTTCAGGTCAGCGAGCAAAGCGGCGCCTTCGCCGCGCTGGCCATGGGCATGAACGGCGCGCTGACCGCCCTGCTCGTGCCGGCCATCGCCGGCTGGCTGTCCAACTAAGGGTAAGCACCAATGGCCGAACGACTGCCGACGGCGAAAAATCTCTCCGTGCTCATGCGATCCCTCTCCGCGCAGCCCCGGCAGACCTGGCTGTGGCTCGCCCCCTATGTTGCCATCGGCGTCTTCGCGCTGGCCATGCTGGTCGTCACCGGCTTGCTCCAGTGGCGCGAGCTGGATACCGCGAAATCGGCGCTGGAGGGCGATATGCACTGGGCCGAGCGGACCATCGAGAACCGCCTGCAGGCCCACCAGGACTTCCTTGGCGAACTCGGTCGCGACCAGGAATTCAAGCAGCTCACCTACGAATCCTTCCAGGTTCGCGCCGGGCGCTACGTGCGCGAGGCGCCGGAAATCATCGCCATCGTCTGGGTCGATATCGACGGCAAGGTTGAATGGGTTGCTCCCAACGAGTCGACCGTCACCTTCGTCGGCGACCAACTCGCCGGCCCCCGCCTGGCCGCCCTGCAGGAAGCGCTGCGTATCCGGCGCACTGTCGTTTCGCCGGACTATCGCGACGCCACGCTCGGTCCGATGCACGACATCATTTTCCCGGTCCAGCGCGGGCGGGCCGACATCGGCGCCTTTATCGCCATCCAGTCGCTGGAGACCATGCTGCGTGCCACGCTGCCCACCGCCTTCACGGCACGCTACAGCCTGACCGTGGTCGACGCCCAGGACCGCGAGGTGTTCTCCAATTCGTCGGTCAAGCCCACCGACCGCCAGCTGTCCGGTGCCATCAACCTCGACCTACCCAACAACCGGCTCGGCCTGAACATCGTCGCCTACCGTGGCGGCGGCGTCTGGCTGACCTTCCTGCCGGCGGCGTTGATCATCATCCTGACCGTGATCGCCACCATCACGCTGATCCAACTACGCCGTCACGCCCAGCACCGCGCCGAAACCGAAGAAAAGCTGCGCGCCGCCTACGCCTTCCGCCAGGCCATGTCGCAGTCGATGATCACCGGCCTGCGCGCCATCGACCTCGAAGGCCGGATCACCTTCGTCAATGCCGCTTTCTGCCGGATGACCGGTTTCAACGAGAGCGAACTGATCGGTATCAAGCCGCCCTACTCCTACTGGCCACCGGAAGAATTCGAGCGCCTGCAGTACAACATCGACACCGCGCTGGCCGGCAAGGCCCCGGCCGCCGGCTTCGAGATGCGCATCATGCGCAAGAGCGGCGAACGCTTCGACGTCCGCCTCTATTTCTCGCCGCTGATCGACACCAATGGCCTGCAGATCGGCTGGATGGCCTCGATGAACGACATCACCGAACCCAAGCGGGTCCGCGTCGAACTGGAGCGCGCCCACGAACGCTTCGAAACGGTCATCGACGGCCTTGATTCAGCCGTGCATGTCGCCGACGTGCATAGCGGCGAAATCCTCTTTGCGAACCGCGCCTTCCAGAACATTTTCGGTTTCGACAGCGTCGGCCGCGACACGGCGCTGGTCACCGCCGCCTGCCGGCCGACCCACGGCTGGCTGCACCCCGACCCGGCCGCCCTGACCACCGACGAACTCCCCTGCGAACTGTTCGACGGTGAAATCCAGCACACCCTCTCCGGCCACTGGTACCACCTGCACGAACGTGCCATCCGCTGGGTGGACGGGCGCACCGTGCGCGTCCAGATCGCCGCCGACATCACCGACCGCAAGCACATCGACGAGGTCAACCTGCAGCAGCAGAAGCGCCTCGAACAGACCTCGCGGCTGATCACCATGGGCGAGATGGCCTCCTCGCTGGCCCACGAGCTGAACCAGCCGCTGTCGGCCATCGCCAATTACTGCGCCGGCTGCGTCAAGCGCATGCAGGCCGGCAACTACAAGATCGACGACCTGCTGGCCGCCATGCAGAAAGCCTCCGACCAGGCCGAGCGGGCCGGCAAGATCATTCGCCGCATGCGCGACATGGTCAAGAAGGGCGACCCCAACCGGCAACCGATCGCGCTCGAAGAACTGGTCGACGAAGCCCGCGCCTTCGCCGACATCGAGGCGCAGCGTACCGGCACGCAGATCGTCGTCGACCTGCCCGAGCATTTGCCGAAAATCGTCGTCGACCGCATCATGATCGAGCAGGTGCTGCTCAACCTGATCAAGAACGGCATCGAGGCGATGAGCGACGTCCCTTTCGAACGCCGCCAGTTGACCGTACAAGCCAGGCGAGTGGACGACCGGATGCTGGAAATCGCCGTCGCCGACCTTGGACACGGCCTGGCCGAGGAAGACATGGAAAAGATCTTCGCCCCCTTCTACACCACCAAGGCCGAAGGCATGGGCATCGGGCTGGCTATCTGCCGCTCGATCATCGAGTTTCACCAGGGGCGGCTATGGGCCACCCCGCGGCGCGAAGGCGGCACCGTCTTCCATTTCACCGTACCACTTGAAGAAAGCACCGAGGATAGCGATGAGTGAAACGACCCCCATCATCCATGTCGTCGACGACGACGAAGCGATGCGCGATTCGATGACCTGGCTGCTCGAAGGCGAAGGCTACAAGGTCGTCTGCTTCGATTCCGCCGAGAGCTTCCTGAAAGCCCGCCACGACCAGATGCGCGGCTGCCTGGTGCTCGACGTCCGGATGCCGGAAATGAGCGGCCTGGAACTGCACGAGAAACTTGAATTTCTCGGCTCGCAACTGCCGATCATCTTCGTCACCGGCCACGGCGACGTGCCGATGGCCGTCTCGGCCCTGCAGCGCGGCGCCTGCGATTTCATCGAAAAGCCGTTCAACAACGAAGACCTGCTCACGCGCATCCGCCGCGCCCTCGAACTGGACGCCGAGCTATCGGCCCGCCGCCAGCGCGACGGCGCCATCTCACACCGCCTCGATCAGCTGACCCAACGCGAGCGCGAAGTGATGCAACTGGTCGTCGCCGGCAAGCTCAACAAGCAGGTCGCCGACGAACTGAACATCAGCATGAAGACCGTCGAAGCCCACCGGGCGAGAGTCATGGAAAAAATGGGCGTACGCACCCTGGCCGAACTGGTCAAGGCGGTGATGACGGTCAATTGATGCCGGGCAGCCGGCAGGCGCTCACAGTGGGATGATGTCGTCGCCGCCGGAGCCGAAATTGCCGGCGTAATGGCGCTGCTGGCGCACTTCCTTGCGGCGCAGCAGCTTTTCCTGGACCTTGGGCGGCAGGTCGGTAAACAGGATCAGGTTCTTGGCCATCAGCAGCTCGATCGTATCCTCGATGACCCGGACAAAATCCCGGTCGAGGGAATCGAGTTCATTCTGCCGCCAGCGGTCGTGGATGAACTGGAGCACCTCGGCATTGTCGGCCGGCAATGCCTCTTTGGCATCGCCCAGCGGCATGGGATGCAAGTCACAAATGCGCCCATCGCCATCTCTTGCCACGTAAAGCATGCCCGTTCCTCTCAGTTGATCGGCGAAGTCTGCATCAGCCGATGGTGATTTGCAATGCCGGTAGTCGGTAGTCGGTAGTCGGTAGTTGCTAGTTGCTAGTTGCTAGTCGCTAGCAACTAATGACTACCGACTACCTACTAATAACTCTTCACCTTGCCCTTGGGCGGCATCTTCGGCTTGCCGGTGAAGGTGGCGGGCGGCACCTTGAAACCCACCGCCTTGCCAGCGGCGTCATAGACGATATTGGCCGACTGCTCCTGCGGCTTGTTGCGGCTGGCGGTGATTTCCAGCGCCGCAGCGCGGGCCGGCGCCTGGCGGTCGAGTTCGCTGCGCACGATGCGCACGCGCTCGGCAGCGATGCGCTTGTCGATCAGCTCGGTCGACATACTGCGCTCAGCCAGCCTTTCGCGCATGCTCAACAATTCCTCCAGCTCCTTCGAGGTCCGCAGCGAACGCATCGGCTCGCCCCACTTTTCCTTGGGCTGACTGACGGCGATGTTGAATTCCTCGGGATTGCTGACCATCTTGGCGATTTCCAGGCGGTTCTGGCGCATCGCCCACTCCAGCGCGCCGTCGCCCCAATCGTTCTTCGGCGTCCGGTCGGCGCCCTTTTCGATCAGTTTACGCGCCAGGTCCTGATGGCCTTCGTAGACGGCCATCATCAGCACGCTGGAGCCGTTGGTACTCTGCGCGTTGATATCGGCCCCCTGATCGATCAGGAAATTCGCCACCTCGGGGTGCCCGGCAAACACCGCGTAATGCAGCGCCGACCACTGGCGAGGCGCCGCGTTGATCCGTGCCCCACGCTCAAGCAGCCATTTGACGGCCTCCAGATGACCGCGCCAGGCGGCGAGGGCAATCGCCGACTCGCCGTTGGCGTTTAGCTTGTTGATATCGGCGCCGCGCGAAACGAACAGGCGCATCAGCTCGATCTTGCCCTCCCAGGCACCGATCATCAGCCCGGTACCGGTGCGGCTGCCCATGTAATCGGGCGGCATGCCCGCGTCGAGCCAGGTTTCGGCTTGGCGAAGATCGCCGAGTTCCATGCTGTTGGTGAACACCACCGGGTCGGGCGCCGCCGGGTTGCCGGCCGAAAAAACCGGCCCCACGGATGCCAGCGACAGCCCCATCCCGATTATCATGACGACCACTCTTGCAGTTCGATTCATCGCTTTTCCATTGCCTCAGGCCAGCCCACATTTTCTCATGACCCGGACCGATTACCGGCTTTTTGCGGCGCTGGCGCTCTCGCTATTCCTGCACCTGCTGCCCTTCCTGCCGAATATTGATTTTGGCCAAAAAAAGCCGCCGACCGTAGCATTCATGGTTGCCGAACTGCGCCCGCCCCCGGCCGCACCTGCCGCCCCGCCGCTGACCCTGCCCGAACAGCCAAAGCCCGCCGCCACCGAAGCCCCCAAGGCCAGCGCCCCCGAAAAGCCGGCCAAACCCCGTCCCGAACCGAAAAATGCGGCAAAGGCACCGAAAACCTGGACCCAGACAGTCCGCGACCACCTGAAAAAACTCGACGCCGCCGGCCAGTTCTACCCGGCCGCAGCCATCGCCCAGGGCCTGCAGGGCGAGGTCGACGTCCTTCTCGTCATCGACGAAGCCGGCAAGGTCGTCGCCGCCCGCGTCGAACAGGGCAGCGGCCACCCCATCCTCGACGAAGCCGCCCTGCGCGCCGTCCGTTCGCTACAATCGCTGCCATCCGACGCGCCACGCCAGGTGGTACTGCCGGTGCGGTTCAGGTTGCGTTGATCGGTCGAGAAAGGTTTGAACGCCGATGGCCGCTACCCGCCACAGCCCCATTCGATGGCGCACATGATAAATTCATAGCCCGACTGAGTTAGGTGCTATCAAGCCCGGATACACATTAGAACGGAAGCGAATATTTTGGACGACAAACATATTGCTGAAGAGGCGAACCGCCTTCGCGCAGAGGCGCTCCAGAGGCCAGGCGCTGCAAACCAGGTTGGCCAAGCAACGCAAGATTGGCCCGATAAACCTGCAGCAAGGCCATCGCTCAACTATTTTCAACTGTCGTATCGTGGAAAATTTATGCGGACCCTCTACTCAAGTCCGCTCATGCTCGTATTTCTGTTGTTCCCGTCGGACGCATATTTCAGGGGTTTGAGCAGAAACGGCGCACTGGGCCTGATGTTCGTTCTATTCGTCATCCAGGCTTGCTACAACTACTACAAATGGAAGAGTACTGAGCAAGGCTCCGACACGGACAAGATTCGGGCAACAGAGTAAAAAAAGCCAAGCTGGCCATCGCAAAATTCGGATTTTGGCCAAAATTTCCGGCCGACCGTAGGCTTTTGCTCCGGCGGCCGTTCCCGACCAGTCAGATCGCCCCGTCAGCCCGCAGCGCCGCGATGCGCTCCGCTGCGTAGCCCAGTTCGGCCAACACTTCGTCCGTATGCGCCCCGAGTTCCGGGCCGATCCACTCGGTGCCGCCCGGCGTTTCCGACAGCTTGGGGACGATGCCCGGCATGCGGAATTCCTTGCCGTCCGGCAGCCTGGCCGATTCGAACATCTGGCGGGCGATGAATTGCGGGTCGGCGAACATGTCGATGGCCGAATAGACGCGCGACGACGGGACTTCGGCGGCGGCCAGGATGGCCAGAACGTCGGCCTCGTCGTGGTCGGCGCACCAGCGGTCGATCAGGCCGTAGATTTCGTCGCGCCGGGCGTCGCGGCCGGCGTTGTCGGCCAGCGTCGGGTCATCGGCCAGGTCGGCGCGGCCGATGGCGTGCATGAAGCGCTTGAAGATCGCGTCGCCGTTGGCGCCGATGGTCACGTGCTTGCCGTCCTTCGTGGTGTGCGTGTTCGACGGTGTGATGCCAGGCATGATGTTGCCGGTGCGCTCGCGGACGAAGCCAAAGACGTCGAATTCCGGAACCAGCGATTCCATCATCGCGAAGACCGCCTCGTAGAGCGCGACATCGACGACCTGCCCGGCCCCGCCATTGACTTCCTTGTGGCGTAGCGCCATCAGCGCACCGATGGCCCCCCAAAGCGCGGCAATCGAGTCGCCGATGGAAATGCCGGTGCGTACCGGCGGCCGGTCGGGGAAGCCGGTGATGTAGCGCAGGCCGCCCATCGATTCGCCGACCGCGCCGAAACCCGGCTGGTCCTTGTACGGCCCGGTCTGGCCGAAGCCGGAAAGGCGGACCATGACCAGCCCCGGGTTGTCGGCCTTCAGCTGTTCCCAGGAAAGGCCGAGCTTTTCCAGCACGCCAGGGCGGAAGTTCTCGACCAGGATGTCGGCTTCGGCGATCAGCTTACGGACGAACTCGCGGCCTTCCGGGTGCTTCAGGTTGGCCGTCACCGATTTCTTGTTGCGGGCCTGGACGTACCACCACAGCGACATGCCCTCGTAGAGCTTGCGCCACTTGCGCAGCGGGTCGCCGCCGTCGGGCGATTCGACCTTGATCACCTCGGCGCCGAACTCGCCCATGATCCGCGTGCAGAACGGCCCGGCGATCAGCGTGCCGAGTTCGACGACCTTGAGGCCGGCCAGCGGTTTCTGCGCTTCGCTCATTTCGGTTCCCAGTGTTCGATTTTCATTTTTGCCCCAAAAAGACGGGCGACCGTAGCATTCACCGCCAGCGGGTCGCCGCTGGTCGCCATGCTCAGGCGGCCATGGCCGCCGCCGAGTAGCTGGCCGGCTGAGAGCAACCTTTCGAGCTGGCGGGCAACCGGCTCACCGGTGTCGAGCAGCGTGGTGCCAGCCGGCATGCGCCGGGCGATGGATTCGGCCACCCACGGGTAATGCGTGCAGCCAAGGACCACAACGTCCGCCCCGGCCGCGGCCAGCGGCGCGACAAAAGCATCGAGCAGGCGCTCGACCTCGGCGCTGTCCGGCCCCAGTGTCTCGATGGCTTCGGCCAGCCCCGGGCAAGGCTGGGCGATGACGCGGTGGCCGTTGGCGTGATTGCCGACCAGGCGCTGGAAACGCTCGCTGTGCAAGGTGCGCGTCGTCGCCAGCACACCGATCACGCCGCTGCGGGTCAGCGCCACAGCCGGCTTGACGCCCGGTTCCAGCGCGACAACAGGCAAATCGATGGCGGCCCGAATTGCTTCGGCGGCCGCTGCGGTCGCCGTGTTGCAGGCAATGACCAGCGCCTTGGCGCCGTGGCGAACTAGGGCTTCGGCGATCAGCACGCCGCGTTCCTTGAGGAAGATCTCCGGGCGGTCGCCGTAGGGCAGGAAGCGGGTATCGGCGAAATAGAAGAAATCTTCGTGGGGCAGCCGCTCCCGCAAGGCGCGCAGAACCGTCAGGCCGCCGAGGCCGGAGTCGAAAACCGCAATGGGCTGGTTGTTCAGAAAAACTCCCCGGACCGCCGGCAGGCTCGCCCGGCGATCAATCCTTGACGACCGGCGCCTGGAAGACGCTGCGCAACTGGTACAGATAGCCGCCCGTCGCCACCAGGCCGACGACGACGCCAAGCACGTATTTCATGGGCGAAGTGACAATCGAGTCGGGCACGAACAGCATCCACCAGGCGGCAACCAGCACGCCGAGCAGGACACCGCGCAACACCACCCATTTGCGGACTTCCTTTTGCCGCTTCAACAAATCGTCGGCGCTCAGGGCGGCAGGGGCTTGGTCTGTACTCATCGCAAAACACCAGAAAAAGGGAGAAACGGCGCAGATTTTACTGCAAAAAGAAGCCCCTCCGCGGCGTCGCTGGGGTGGAGGCAAGCTCGACCTATCGGGCCAGACTGCGCTCCAGCAGATCGGCGACGGCCTGGTTTGCGTGGGCGTCGTCCGCCGTGCGCATCCCCCGCAATACCCCTTGCCGGTCGGCCTCTTCCTTGTTCTGGCTCATCTTCCATTTGCCCTCCAGCTGCGCAATTGGAATCTCGATGCCGACGATGGCTTTCATTTGTGCCGCGATGTAGTCATCCGGTGCGTCGGCCACCGACCAGGGTGCCGGACGGGGCGCCTCATGGAAGGATGTGAGGTCGTTCAGCTGCCGCGCCAGCCAGGCGGCATCGGCAAACACCTGTGGCTTGCCGTGAACATGAACCGTCGCATAGTTCCATGTTGGCACGACCTTCTGCGTGGCAACCTTGCTGGGGTACCACGACGGCGTGACATAGCCCTCCGGACCTTGAAAGACCGCCAGGCACTCGTCAACGTCGCCCAGTTCTTTCCAGTGCGGGTTGGCGCGCGCCATGTGGGCGCGCAGGGTGCCATTTTCACCTTCATCGGCATAGACGAGAAATGGGATGGGCGAAGCCTGCAAGCCACTCGGACCATGTGTGATCAAGAGCGCCAGCGGATGAGCGCGCATCAGCGCATGCATGGCCGCGACGCTGTGCTGCTGGAACTTGGGAGGATTGTGCATACCGAGCCACCGGAAAATTTGTCAGGCCAAATGCTCACATGGCCGTTGCGGCAACGCAAATTATTTGAAAAGTCATCGAGCGCTCACCTTCGGAAGGCGGAAGCCGCCAACTTTCCAGCCCCCATCAGCCCAAGCGAAGTAAACTAGGCATCATCTGCAGCTGCCGAGCCAAACGCCCTATGGGCCCAGCGGCTGATCGATATTTCTCACCCGAGGACGTGACATGAAGATCGTGATCGTTGATGACGATGAAGCGATGCGCAACCTGCTGCGCACCATCTGCGAGGGCGAAGAGCACGAGGTCGTGGCTCAGTTCCCGGATGGACGCGGCCTGCTGGATTTCGTCCGGAACGAACGTCCCGACGTGGTCTGCCTGGATTACGAATTGCCGGGAAAGAACGGGTTCGAATTGCTCGCCGAGATGGACGCCGCGGCCAATCAGGTCGACGTCGTGATGATCAGCGGTTCGAGCGAACCCGAACTGCAGGGCCATGCAGCCGACCTTGGTGCAGCAGGCTTCATCCAGAAGCCGTTCGAGCCGGCCCGGATCATCGACGAACTGACCCAGATTGAAAAAGCGCGAATGATCGCGGCACGGGCGGCGGCAACGCCGGTTGAAACTGCAGTCCCGACTCCCATCAAGGCGGTGACCGAGGACACGGCCTCGACCACGCCGGGAGAGCCTGCTGCACAAGATGGCAACGCGGTCGTGCAACGCTCCGCTGTCATCGTCGACGACAGCGGCTCTATCCGCCTGCTGATGAAAGGCGTCCTGCAGGAAATCGGCATCAAGGTGACCGGACTCGCCACCAATGCACAGGAAGGCATCGAGATCGTCAGAAAGACCCGTCCAGCCCTGGTCTGCCTGGATGTGAACATGCCGGGGATGTCCGGGCTCGATGCGCTGCCGGAAATTCAGGCTGCCAGCCCACACACAAAGGTGATCATGGTCACCGGCAATGCCAGCCGCGAGGTGGTGCAAGCGGCCATCGCCGGTGGCGCCATCGGCTATTTCCTGAAGCCGATTCGCCCGGCCAAGGTCGAGGAATTCATGCGCAAGCTGCTGCCCCGTTGACCGGCCGAACGCTCGCCTAGCGCCCAGCCTTCAGCATCCGGTCGTAGAGCACGACACTGACCGTCGCCGCCAGGTTCATGCAGCCGTGCGTCGGGATGTAGACGATGTCCTTGCACCATGAGGTGACGTTCTTCTTCAGGCCACCATCTTCCGGGCCGAAGATGTAGAAGGCCCGTTCCGGGTGCCGGTATTCGGTCAGCGGCTGGGCATCAGGGTGGACCTCGATGGCGACCGGGACGCAACCGAAGGGAATGACCTGCTGCAGGTCGTCGACGCCGATCAGCGGCAGCTGCAGGTGGACCTGCTTGGTGTCGGTGCGAAAGGACGAGGCACGCTCGTAGCGGGTGCCGGTGTAGAAGACGGTATTGACGCCATAGCAGCCGGCGGCGCGCATGATGGCACCGACGTTCTCCGGCCCCTTGGGGTTGTAGAGCCCGATGCACGAATAGCCGGTGTAGCCCTGCACGGCCTGTTTTCGGGTGATGGTTTCCCGGCCGCTCATGGCCGATGCGCTGCCGTCGGGATCATTCGGGCTGGCGGAATTCATCGGCGATCCAGGCCCTGGCGCTGGCCGGGTTCAGTTTGAAATCCGGCCCGACGCGCACCTTGCCGAGCGCTTCGCCTTGGGCATCCTCGGCAGCCAGCGTGGCGTAGGGATCGTCTTCATCGGCGACGATGTCGAGGCTGATCAAAATCGGCCCGAAATCGGCATCGACCGTAAGCTTTTTGTGCAGCAATGCCTGCCGTTGATGCTCGTGACGGCGCAGCACTTCCGAAGCGGTCTTGACCAGGGTTTGGAAGGCGGCAACGTCCAGCGGCTTGGGGTTTTTCTTGTCGCGCCCCATGGTCCACGGGCCGACCAGGGCCGGCTCTGCTTCGCCATCCTTGATCATTTCGACGGCCCAGCCCTCGTCGTCTTCATTCTTGATGACACGGGCCGTCCAGCCTTTGTCGCGCCACAGTTTCGGTTCGTTGATGAGGTCGGACGCCTCGGTCTCGACGGGATCGTTGATTGCAGTTGTTGTCATCCCTGCATTGTACTTCCCACCGGGGAGTTGCCGCTTGCAGGCGCCGGATCAGGGCGTGGCTGCGGCTCGGCTGGCTTCGATCTCGAGGTGACATGGGGACAGCAGCAAATGGGCCAGATGTTCCGGATCGTTCGACCCCATATGTTCGGCGAAGGCCGCCAGGCTGGCATCATTCGCCGCGGCCAGGGCCGTGATCAGCAGCCTTGCTGCTTCGCGCGGCTTCGGTCCGCCGGGTTGATAGCCGGGCCAGTCCTTGTAATGCGCCAGCAGTTGGCTGCGGTGCTCCCGATAGAGCGGGGAATTGCGGGTGAAATCGAGCTCGGCCTGTTTGGCGGCAATTTCGGCATCAATCTCGGCATCGGTCTGCTGGTAATGGGCTTTCTCGGCATCGGTCCAGTGCGGGTTGTCGCCATGCTTTTCGCGCAGGATGGCGGAGGTGCTCTGCAGCACGATCTGCGAATGCGTGCCGGCATCACGGAAGACATGAACAAGATCCTTGCCATGCCCTTCGGTGCCGACATAGCGCATTCCTGCGCTAATCCGCCGGGGATTGAAGCGGAACTGGCGGGCGCATGCGGCACGCAGGAGGTCGAACAGTTCGTTGATTTTCGCTGGGCTCACAGGACTATCCCTTTCGTTCGCGCCTTGCCGCTGCGCTTGCATCGCTGGCCAACTGGCTGGCCACAGCATACGCCTCTCGTTGGCCAACCGCTCCCTCCAAAAGAAGAAGCCCCCTGATGGGGGCTTCGTGCAGGCAGTGGCGCCGGCCTAACTTACATGCGTTCAATCATCGCGTCGCCAAAGGCGGAGCACGATAGTTCGTCGGCACCTTCCATCAGGCGGGCGAAGTCGTAGGTCACCTTCTTGTCACCGATGGCGGCTTCCATGGCCTTGATGACGAAGTTGGCGGCTTCGACCCAGCCAAGATGGCGGAGCATCATTTCGGCGGAGAGGATCAGCGAACCCGGGTTCACCTTGTCCAGACCGGCGTACTTCGGCGCCGTGCCGTGGGTGGCTTCGAAGCAGGCGTAGTTGTCGGAGATGTTGGCGCCCGGGGCGATGCCGATACCGCCGACCTGAGCGGCCAGCGCGTCGGAGATGTAGTCGCCGTTCAGGTTGGTGGTGACGATGGTGTCGTACTCGGCCGGACGGAGCAGGATCTGCTGCAGGAAGGCATCGGCGATGGAATCCTTGACGATGACTTCACGACCGGAGTTCGGGTTCCTGAACTTGCACCACGGGCCGCCGTCGATCAGCTCGGCACCGAATTCTTCCTGGGCCACCTTGTAGGCGGTGTCACGGAAGAGGCCTTCGGTGAACTTCATGATGTTGCCCTTGTGCACGATGGTCAGCGACTTGCGGTCGTTGGCGATGACGTACTTGAGCGCGGCGCGGACCAGGCGGGTGGTGCCTTCGATCGAGATCGGCTTGATGCCGATGCCGGAAGTGGCCGGGAAACGGATCTTCTTGACGCCCATTTCCTCCTGCAGGAACTTGACGACCTTCTTGGCGCCTTCGGACTCGGCAGCCCATTCGATGCCGGCGTAGATGTCTTCGGTGTTCTCGCGGAAGATGACCATGTTGGTCAATTCCGGGTTCTTCAGCGGCGACGGGACGCCCTTGAAGTACTGGACTGGACGGACGCACTGGTAGAGGTCGAGTTCCTGGCGCAGGGCGACGTTCAGGGAACGGATGCCGCCACCGACCGGCGTCGTCATCGGGCCCTTGATGGAGACGGAGTATTCCTTCAGCGCGTCGAAGGTTTCCTTGGGGAACCACTCGTCCGGGCCGTAGAGGCGGGTGGATTTTTCACCGGCATAGACTTCCATCCAGTGGATCTTCTTGGCACCACCGTAGGCCTTGGCTACCGCAGCGTCGATCACCTTGATCATAACCGGCGTGATGTCGATGCCGATGCCGTCGCCCTCGATGAAGGGAATAATCGGATTGTTCGGGATCGCCTGCCCCGGAACGATTTTCTGACCGCCTTGCGGAACCGTGATGTGAGATGCCATATCCACTCCATGAGTTGTTTTATTGGACGACTTGGGTTTTGCGTCAAATGTCCCCTAGTGGGGAGGCCGGACTAGGGATTACCTGCGACCGGCAGCATTCATAATTATGTCGCAAAACGCCCACCGCTGTCAGCCCTTTGGCCGCCCTGCCAAAATGCTACGGTCGATGCCAAAAACAGGCCAAAAACGAAAAAAGCGAAGACCGGACCGGCCTTCGCTTTTTCTTTGCCGCCCCCGAAGGGGCTTCAGTTCCGACTAGACGCGGGCAGCCTTCAGCGCAGCGTTCAGCGTCGGGCTCGGACGCATGATCGCCTTGCACTTCTCGGCATCAGCCTTGTAGTAGCCGCCGATGTCCGCCGGCTGACCTTGGACCATCTTCAGTTCGGCGACGATCTGCGCCTCGTTGGCGGTCAGGGTCTTGGCCAGTTTGGCGAAGTGGGTTGCCAGTTCCTGGTCCTCGGTCTGGGCAGCCAATTCCTGCGCCCAGTACATGGCGAGGTAGAACTGCGAACCGCGGTTGTCCAGCTCACCGGTTTTCGGCGACGGCGACTTGTTGTTGTCGAGCAGCTTGCCGGTCGCAGCATCCAGCGTCTTGGCCAGCAGCACGGCGCGCTTGTTGCCTTCCTTGATGCCCAGCTCTTCCAGCGACACGGCCATGGCCAGGAACTCACCGAGCGAATCCCAGCGCAGGTGGTTTTCCTGCACCAGTTGCTGGACGTGCTTCGGGGCCGAACCGCCGGCACCGGTTTCGTACATGCCGCCGCCGTTCATCAGCGGGACGATGGACAGCATCTTGGCCGAGGTGCCCAGTTCCATGATCGGGAACAGGTCGGTCAGGTAGTCGCGCAGGATGTTGCCGGTCACCGAGATGGTGTCGAGGCCGCGGCTGACGCGTTCGAGCGTGAAGCGCATGGCGCGCACCTGGCTCATCACGTAGATTTCAAGGCCGCTGGTATCGTGATCCTTGAGGTACTTGTTGACCTTCTTGATCAGCTCGACTTCGTGCGGACGATAGCTGTCCAGCCAGAAAACAGCCGGGGTGTTGGACTGGCGGGCGCGGGTGACGGCCAGCTTGACCCAGTCGCGGATCGGCGCGTCCTTACACTGGCACATGCGCCAGATGTCGCCGGCTTCGACGTTCTGGGTGAGCAGCACTTCGCCGGTGTTGTTGTCGACGATGTTGGCGATGCCGTCTTCCAGGATTTCGAAGGTCTTGTCGTGCGAGCCGTATTCCTCGGCCTGCTGGGCCATCAGGCCAACGTTCGGCACGGTGCCCATGGTCCGCGGATCGAAGTTGCCATGCCATTTGACGAAGTTGATCATCTCCTGATAGATGCGGGCAAAGGTCGATTCCGGCATTACGCACTTGCTGTCGTACTGCTTGCCGTCGGCGCCCCACATCTTGCCGCCCTGGCGGATCATCGCCGGCATCGAGGCGTCGACGATGATGTCGTTCGGCGAGTGGAAGTTGGTGATGCCCTTGGCCGAGTCGACCATGGCCAGACGCGGACGGTGTTCCTGGCAGGCGTGCAGATCGCGGATGATCTCGTCACGCTTCGATTCCGGCAGAGCCTTGATCTTCTCGTAGAGGTCGACCATGCCGTTATTGACGTTGATGCCCAGTTCGTCGAAGGTCTTGCCGTGCTTCTCGAAAGCATCCTTGTAGTAGATCTTGACGCAGTGGCCGAAGACGATCGGGTGCGAAACCTTCATCATCGTCGCCTTGACGTGCAGCGAATACAGGATCCCGGACTGGCGGCAATCTTCCAGCGTCTGCTCGTAGAACTCGCAGAGCGCCTTCTTGCTCATGAACATCGAGTCGATGATCTCGCCTTCGAGCAGCGACAGCTTCGGCTTCAGCACCGTGGTCTTGCCGCCCTTGGCGATCAGCTCCATGCGCACTTCGCGCGGCTTGTCGAGGGTCATCGACTTTTCGCCGTGGTAGAAGTCGCCGTGGTCCATGTGGGAAACGTGGGTCTGCGACCATTGCTTCCATTCGCCCATCGAATGCGGATGTTTGCGGGCGTAATTCTTGACGGCCATCGGTGCGCGGCGGTCGGAGTTACCCTCGCGCAGCACCGGATTGACCGCCGAACCCAGACACTTGCCGAAGCGTGCCTTGAGCGCCTTTTCCTCATCGGTATTGGCCGATTCCGGGTAATCGGGAATGGCATAGCCCTTTTCCTGCAATTCCTTGACACAGGCCTTGAGCTGGGCGACAGACGCCGAAATGTTCGGCAGCTTGATGATGTTGGTTTCCGGCAGCAGGCACTTCTTGCCCAGTTCGCCCAAGGTGTTGGGCTCTTTCTGGTCATCCGGCAGGTAGTCGGAGAATTCGGCGAGTACGCGGGCCGACACGGAAATATCCGCCTTCTCGATTTCGATACCGATCGGACCGGTAAAGGTCCGGACTATCGGCAAGAAGGCACAGGTTGCAAGCAACGGGGCCTCATCCGTGAGGGTGTAAATGATCTTCGACTTACCTGCGGCCATGGGATTTCCTCGACTTTGGTTGATTTACGCGGGGCGAATATACGCCCTTCCCCTTTCACGGTGCTTACAAAACATCAAAATTGTCGCGCCGCCGGCACGCTGCGCACAGCCCGGCAAGCGGCCATGCATTTGGAAAACCCGATGTTAGAATCTTTGGTTCGCTGAGGAGATTTCGGGGAATGAAGATTTCAGTCGGCCTCTATGGCACCAACGCGCACCAGATCGCGCTGGCCATGATTCAGGGGTTCAATAAACACTACACGCTGTTCCGCCAGACCTGCCGCGAAGCCAAGACGCGCTTCGAGCACGGTGACTGGCTGGGCGTGCACAAGGCCGTCAAGGAACGCATCCGTTTCTACGACGACCGCGTCGACGAGTGCGTAGAGCGCCTGCGCAACGAATTCGATGCGGCGAGCATCGACTACGCGACCTGGCAGCAGGTCAAGCTGCTCTATATCGGGCTCTTGCTCAACCACAAGCAGCCGGAGCTGGCCGAAACCTTCTTCAACTCGGTGACGACCAAGATCCTGCACCGGAATTATTTCCACAACGATTTCATTTTCGTTCGCCCGACCATTTCGACCGAAAATCTCGAAGGCGACGACAGCCAGACCTACCGCAGCTATTACGCCAAGGAAGATGGCCTGCGCGGCGCCGTGCGCAAGATCGTCGCGGATTTCGACTGGCACCGTCCGTTCGCCGACCTGGAGCGCGATGTCGAACATGTCTACGTGGCGGTGCACCGCTTCCTGAACGGCATGCCGCGCCGCGAGGTCAATTTCCAGATCCAGGTCCTCGGCTCGGCCTTCTACCGCAACAAGGCCGCTTACATCATCGGAAAGGCAATCAACGGTTCGACCGAATACCCGTTCGCCATCCCTGTCCTGCACGACGAGGACGGCAAGCTCTTTCTCGACACCATCCTGCTCGACGCCTGGCGGATCGGCCTGCTCTTCTCGCTGTCGCGTGCCTACTTCATGGTGGAAATGGAAGTGCCGTCCGGCTACGTCCAGTTCCTGCGCTCCATCCTGCCGGCCAAGCCGCGCTCAGAGCTGTACATCATGCTCGGCCTCGGCAAGCAGGGCAAAACCATGTTCTTCCGCGACTTCATCTATCACGTGCATCATTCGGAAGACAAATTCATCATGGCCCCCGGCATCCGTGGTCTGGTCATGCTGGTCTTCACGCTGCCGTCCTACCCGTATGTGTTCAAGATCATCAAGGACGTCTTCGGCGCCTCGAAGAACATGGACCACGCGACCGTCAAGCGCAAGTTCATGATGGTCAAGCAGGTCGACCGGGTCGGCCGGATGGCCGACACGCTGGAATTTTCCAACGTGATGTTCCCGCTCAACCGCTTCGACGACGAAGTCATGGAAGAGCTGCGTACCCTTGCCCCCTCCTGCTTCGAAATCGACGGCGACCAGCTGATCATCAAGCACCTCTACATCGAGCGCCGGATGGAACCGCTGAACATCCACCTCGACCGCATGGAACGCGCCAACAACATGGAAGGCCTGGAGCACGCGATCAAGGAATACGGCAGCGCAATCCGCGAAATGGCCCAGGCCAACATCTTCCCGGGCGACATGCTGTGGAAGAACTTCGGCGTCACGCGCTACGGCCGCGTCGTCTTCTACGACTACGACGAAATCGAATACATGACCGACTGCAACTTCCGGGCAATCCCGCCGGCACCGGATTTCGAAACCGAGATGTCCGGCGAGGTCTGGTATGCGGTGGCCAAGAACGACGTTTTCCCGGAGGAATTCAGCACCTTCCTGCTCGCCTCGCCGGTGCTGCGCAAGGTCTTCCACAAGCACCACGCCGATTTGCTGTCGCCGAAATTCTGGCAGAACGCGCAACAGAAGATCCGCGAGGGGCACGTGGAGGATTTCTTCCCGTACCCGGTCGAACTGCGTTTTTGCAACACAAATTTTGATCCTGTGTAGTGCATATCAGAATGCACCCCCTAAAATAGGCGGGAAATTTTCCCCCAAATAAGAGAACAGCTATGCCTTTATCCATTGCAAGCGTCCGCGAACGACTACCCGGCGAAAGCCGGGTTGCCCTCGTTCCCGAAACCGCCAAGAAATTTACAGCGCTCGGCGCCAAGCTCCGCATGGAGCAGAGCGCCGGCACCGAGAGCCATTTCCTCGACTCGGATTACGCCGACACAACGCTGGTCGGCGGCATCGCCGAAGCCTATGCCGGCGCCCAGCTGATCCTGCGCGTCACCCCGCCGTCGCCCGAAGAGATTGCCGCGATGCCCGAAGGTTCGGTGCTGATCGGCCTGCTCAAGCCCTTCGAGGACAAGGCCCGTCTTGCCGCCCTGAATGCGAAGAAGATCACCGCCTTCTCGCTCGAACTCCTGCCGCGTATCTCGCGCGCTCAGAGCATGGACGCCCTGTCCAGCCAGGCCTCCTGCGCCGGCTACCAGTGCGGCCTGATCGCCGCTGCCCGCTGCACCAAGTTCTTCCCGATGCTAACCACCGCTGCCGGCACCATCCGCCCGGCGCGGGTGCTCGTCATCGGCGCCGGCGTCGCCGGCCTGCAGGCCATCGCCACCTGCAAGCGCCTCGGCGCCATGGTTGAAGCCTATGACGTCCGCTCCGCCGCCCGCGAGCAGATCGAATCGCTCGGCGCCAAGTTCGTCGACACCGGTGTCGCCGCCGACGGCACCGGCGGCTACGCCCGTGAGCTGACCGCCGAGGAGAAAGCCGCCCAGGCCGAGAAACTGACCAAGGCCGTTGCCATGGCCGACGTGGTCATCACCACCGCCGCCATCCCTGGCAAGAAAGCGCCGATCATCATCACCACCGAGATGATCGGCCGCATGAAATACGGCGCCATCATCGTCGACATGGCCGCCGAATCTGGCGGCAACTGCGCCCTCACGCAAGCCGGCGAACACGTCATCGCCAACGACGTGCACATCCACGGGCCGCTCAACCTCGCCTCGCGCATGCCGACCCACGCCTCCGAGCTGTACGCCAAGAATCTCTACAACTTCATTTCGCCGTGGATCAAGGACGGCGAACTCAATTTCGACTGGACCGACGACGTCGTCGCCGGCACCCTGCTGTGCAAGGACGGCGTCACCGTCCACGCCACCGTCAAACAAGTCATGGGAGAAGCCTGATGGACGGCCTGCTCGCGCTCTACATCTTCATGCTCGCCGCCTTCACCGGCTACGAGATCATCGCCAAGGTCCCGGTCATCCTGCACACCCCGCTGATGTCCGGTTCCAACTTCGTCCACGGTGTCGTCGTCGTCGGCGCCATGCTCATGCTCGGCACGGCCGACACCGTGCTGCAACAGGCCATCGGCTTCTTCGCCGTCGCTCTCGGCGCGGCCAATGCCGCCGGCGGCTACGTCGTCACGGAACGCATGCTCGCCATGTTCAAGAAGAAGGAAGCCTGATCATGACGCTCCCCATTTACGTCCAGGGCGCCTGGTTCCTCGGCGCGCTCCTCTTCATCTTCGGCCTCAAGGGCATGAGCTCGCCGGCTTCCGCCCGCAAGGGCATCGTCATCGCCGGCTACGGCATGCTGATCGCCATCGCCGGCACCTTCCTCGTCCCCGGCCTGAAGAATATTGCCCTGATGGTCGCCGCCCTCGGCCTCGGTGGCGCCGCCGCCTGGATCTCCGGCAAGAAGGTCAAGATGACCGACATGCCGCAGATGGTCGCCATCTACAACGGCATGGGCGGCGGTGCCGCCGCCGCGATTGCTGCCATCGAGTTCGCCAAGGGCGATGCCCACAGCACCGTGACCACGGTACTGGCTGTCCTTGGTGCCCTGATCGGTGCCGTGTCCTTCACCGGTTCCTGCGTCGCCTGGGCCAAGCTGCAGGGGGTCTTGAAGAAAGCCATCCGTCTGCCGGCACAGAATGCGGTCAATGTCGTGCTCGCCCTCAACGCCGTCGGCCTCGGAATCGCGATGATCGTCCTGGCCCCGGCCAATCCGCAGCTGATCGTCTTCTTCTTCGCCATCTCGCTGATCCTCGGCCTGATCGTCACGCTGCCGATCGGCGGTGCCGACATGCCGGTGGTGATCTCGCTGTTCAACGCTTTCACCGGACTGGCGGTCGGCTTCGAAGGCTATGTGCTCGGCAATCCGGCGCTGATCATCGCCGGCATCGTGGTCGGCGCGGCCGGTACGCTCCTGACCCAGTTGATGGCCAAGGCGATGAACCGGCCGATCTCCAACATCCTGTTTACGCCGATGGTGGCCTCGGGTGCCGGTGAAGCGATCAGCGGTTCGATGAAGGAAGTCGGGGCCATCGACGCGGCCGCGATGATGCGCTACGCCTCCAAGGTCATCATCGTGCCGGGTTACGGCATGGCGGTGGCGCATGCCCAGCACAAGGTCTGGGAAATGACCTCCATCCTCGAAGAAGCCGGGGTCGAGGTGAAGTTTGCCATCCACCCGGTGGCAGGACGCATGCCGGGGCACATGAACGTGCTCTTGGCCGAAGCGGGCGTGCCTTACGACAAGATCTTCGACCTGGAAGAGATCAACGGCGAGTTCGGCCAGGCCGACGTGGCGCTGATCATCGGGGCAAACGACGTGGTCAATCCGACGGCGCGTACCGACAAATCGAGCCCGATCTACGGCATGCCGATTCTCAACGCCGACCAGGCGCAGAACGTCATCGTGATCAAGCGTGGCAAGGGAACGGGTTACTCCGGCGTCGAGAACGCGCTGTTCTACACCGACAACTGCCGGATGCTTTACGGCGATGCCCAGCCGATGGCCGGGGAGATCATCCAGCATCTGAAGGCGATGGGCTGATTCACTGCCCCGCCAACAAAAAACCGGGTCACTGACCCGGTTTTTTATTGAATGCTACGGTCGCCCCTTTTTTAGGGCAAAAATCAAAATCAGCCGTGGCCCGTGCTGCCGAAACCACCTTCGCCACGATGGCTGGCATCGAAGTCGTCGACGATATTGAAGCCGACCTGCAGGACCGGCACGATGACCAGCTGCGCAATGCGGTCGAGCGGATTGATCGTGAAGCCAGCGTGGCCGCGGTTCCACACCGACACCATCAGTTCGCCCTGGTAATCGCTATCGATCAGCCCGACCAGGTTGCCGAGCACGATGCCGTGCTTGTGACCCAGCCCCGAGCGCGGCAGGATCATCGCCGCCAGCCCCGGATCGGCCAGGTGAATCGCCATGCCGGTCGGCACCAGCGTCGTCTGCCCTGGCTCGACATGCAGCGGCCCTTCGATGCAGGCGCGCAGGTCGAGGCCAGCCGAGCCAGGCGTGGCATATTGCGGCGGGCTTTCGCGCAGACGGTTGTCGAGAATCTTGATATCGATCTGATGCATCAGTGTGTTCCTGTCAAATGGGCGATGTGTTCGATCAGTTGCCGGGCCAGCACCGACTTGGGCGCCGGCGCCAGCGGATGGACACCGGCATCGTCGAACAGCACCAGCCGGTTGTCGTCGCCGCCAAAGCCGTCCTGGATCAGGTTGCCGGCGATCAGCGGGATATTCTTCTTGCGCCGCTTGGTCTGCGCATATTCTTCCAGGTTGCGGCTCTCGGCCGCGAAGCCGACGCAGAACGGCCCGCCCGACATCGCCGCCACCTCGGCCAGGATGTCCGGGTTCTCGACCAGTTCGATGGGAGGGATGCCACCCGTGTCCTTCTTCAGTTTATGCCCGGCGGCATTGGCGACGCGGTAATCGGCCACCGCCGCGACGGCGATGAAGACATCCGCCGCGGCAGCCCGCACCATGACCTCGGCGTGCATGTCGAGCGCGCTGCGCACATTGACCCGGTCAACACCCTGCGGCGCCGGCAAACCAACCGGCCCGGAGACCAGCGTCACCTGCGCCCCGGCCTGCCGCGCCGCGCGGGCAACGGCATAGCCCATCCGCCCGGACGACAGATTAGTAATGCCGCGCACCGGGTCGATGGCCTCGAAGGTAGGCCCGGCGGTAATCAACACATTCCGGCCGCTCAATACCTTGGGCGCGAAGAAGGCGATCACTTCTTCGAGAATTTCCTCGGGCTCCAGCATGCGGCCGGCGCCGACTTCGCCGCAGGCCTGCTCGCCGCTGGCCGGCCCGAGAATCTGCACGCCGTCGGCCTGCAGTTGGGTGACGTTGCGTTGCGTCGCCGGGTTTTCCCACATCTGGCGGTTCATCGCCGGCGCCACCAGTAGCGGGCAATCGCGGGCCAGCGCCATGGTCGCCAGCAGATCGTCGGCCATGCCGTGCGCGATGCGGGCCAGGAAATCGGCTGAGGCCGGTGCGACCAGGATCAGGTCGGCCTGTCGGCTGAGGTCGATGTGCGCCATGGCGTTGGGCATCCGCGCGTCCCACTGGTCGAGATAGACCGGCTTGCCGGACAGCGCCTGAAAAGTCGTCGCCGTAACGAAGTGCGTCGCCCCCTCGGTCATCGCCACCTGCACCTCGGCGCCCTGCTTGCCAAGCAGGCGGACCAGTTCGGCCGCCTTGTAGGCAGCGATGCCGCCGGTGACGCCAAGAACGATGCGTTTTCCCGATAATTCCATTGTCTTGCCATTAGAATTGGACTCCGCTCATTCTACTGGAAAAGAATATGGCGATTACTGACTGGCCCGAAGGCGAACGCCCCCGCGAACGCCTGCTCGCCCACGGCCCGGAAGCGCTGTCCGACGCCGAACTGCTGGCCATCTATTTAAGAGTTGGCGTGCGCGGCAAAAGCGCCGTCGACCTGGCGCGCGACCTGTTGCAACGCTTCGACGGCCAGCTCGCTACGCTGGTCGACGCCTCGCTGGCCGAGCTGGCCAGCGTTTCCGGCATAGGCATGGCCAAGGCGGCGCAACTGAAGGCCAGCTTCGAACTGGCCCGCCGTGCCCTGGCGCAGGAAATGGCGACCCGCGACAGCTTCACCTCACCCGGCAAGGTCCGCGATTGGCTGCGCCTGAAGCTGGGCAGCCGGGGCCACGAAGTGTTCATGGCGCTGTGGCTCGACGCCCAGAACCGGCTGATCAAGGCAGAGGAACTATTCAGCGGGACGCTGACCCAGACGTCGGTCTACCCGCGCGAAGTGGTCAAATCGGCCCTCGCGCAAAACGCCGCGGCGGTCATCCTGGCGCATAATCACCCCTCCGGCGTCGCCGAACCATCGAAGGCCGACGAAATGCTGACCCGCTCGCTAAAAGAGGCGCTAGCCCTGGTCGACGTCAAGCTGCTTGACCATTTCATCGTTGCCGGCCACACCCCGCCGCTCTCCTTCGCCGAACGGGGACTGCTATGAAAAACACAAAACCCCTTGAAAGGATTCAGGAGTTTTTGTTATACTCCCGGGCTTTCTTCTAGCGAATTCTGGAGCACCATCATGGCGCGAGTCTGCCAAGTAACGGGTAAAGGCCCGATGGTTGGGAACAACGTTTCCCACGCCAATAACAAAACGAAGCGCCGCTTCCTGCCGAATCTGCAGTATCGCCGCTTCTGGGTTGAAACTGAAAACCGCTTCGTGCGTCTGCGCGTTTCCAACGCCGGCCTGCGTCTGATCGACAAGAACGGTATCGATTCCGTCCTCGCCGACCTGCGCGCCCGTGGCGAAGTCTGATTAAGGAAGGATACGAAAAATGGCTAAAGGCGGTCGCGAAAAAATCAAGCTGGAATCCACAGCTGGCACCGGTCACTTCTATACCACCTCCAAGAACAAGCGCACGACGCCTGAAAAGCTGGAGTTCATGAAGTACGACCCGAAGGCCCGTAAGCACGTTGCTTACAAGGAAGTAAAGCTGAAGTAATTCGGCTTCTCCGGCATTCGACAAACCCGCCTTTCGGCGGGTTTTGTTTTTTCAGGCCTGCTATTTGCGCCGCAGGAACAGCGCGGCATAGGCCACGATGCCAATGAAGATCAGCACCGACCAGTTGGCCATCGACAGACCGAACAGCTCCCAGTCGCGGCTGGTACAGAAACCGGTGGCCAGGAACAGCGACGGCCATTCCATGCCCAACCAGTCGACCAGACGCTCGATGATATTCGGGTCGGTATAGCTGCATTCCGGCGCCAGATGCGGATACGCCTGCATCCAGGTCTGATAAGCGGCAACGCCGGTTCCGAGCAGACCCAGGCCACCGATCAGCGCCACCCAGAGCAGGCGCCCGGCCGGCAATACGAAGCCGAGCAGGCCAAGAGCACCTATCGCCAGATAGAGCAGGCGCTGGAAGATGCACAGCGGACACGGCGCCAGATGGTAGATTTGCTGCAACGCCATGCCGAATGCCACCAGGCCGAAACAGCCCAGGCCCAGCGTCGCAAACCACGCCCGCAAGGGCACTTTCGAGAAAATCATCCAGATGCTTCCTGTTAGACAGTCAGCCGGGATTCTAAGGCATGACGCGCTTGCCGGTGAAAATGGCAGCACTATGGACCGGCGACCGGCCCGCCGTTAAGATAGCCGGATGAATACACGCATCCTGCTTGTCGAAGACGACGAACGCCTGGCCGAACTGACGGCTGAATACCTGACCAAGAACGATCTGCAAGTCAGCATCGAGCCACGCGGCGACACCGCCGAGGCCCGCATCCTGGCCGAACAACCCGACCTGGTCATTCTTGACGTCATGCTGCCCGGCAAGGATGGCTTCGAGGTCTGCCGCGCCGTGCGCTCGCAGTATCGTGGCGTGATCCTGATGCTGACCGCCCGCGACGAGGATTTCGACCAGATTCTTGGTCTCGAGATGGGGGCCGACGACTACATCGCCAAGCCGGTCCAGCCACGCGTGCTGCTCGCCCGCATCAAGGCCCTGTTGCGCCGTTTGCCGAGCACCGGCGAGACGACGACGGGTGAAGCGGAAAGCATGGTCTTCGGTCAGTTCAAGATCAGCCAGGCGACCCGCACCGCCTCGCTGGCCGACCAGACTATCGACCTGACCACGGCCGAATTCGACCTCTTGTGGCTGCTCGCCAACCATGCCGGCAACGTGCTGTCGCGCGACGATCTCTTGCAGGAACTCCGCGGCATCGGCTTCGATGGCCTCGACCGCTCGATCGATGCCCGCATCTCCCGCCTGCGCAAGAAGCTGAACGACGATCCGGAAAACCCGACGCGCATCAAGACCGTGCGCGGCAAGGGTTATCTGTTCAGCAAGCATGACTGGAACTGAGGCACCGCCGCCCGAATCGACCGGCAAGGAGCGCGGCCTCGGGCTGGCCCGCTCGCTCTTCCGAGTTTCGCTGCCGCGCTGGCGCGGCAGCCGCTACAGCCTGTCCAAGCTGTTCTTCAATTTTTACCTGCTGGCGATGGGCTCCTTCGTCGCCATCGCCTTCACAGCCGATTTCGTCATCTCCGCCGCCCAACGCGGCATCACCGATGACTATGCCCGCCGCTTCATGCGCGGGACCATCACGCTGATCGAGGACGAGCTGTTCAGCCATCCGCGTCGCGAATGGCCAAAGACGATCACGACGCTGGACGAAAAATTCTCCTATCGCCTCGGCATTGTCGAGCGCATGACGCTCGACCACAAGCTGACCGCCGACCAGGTCAACAAGCTCGATGCCGGCGACATCGCCATCGATCACGACGGCGACATCATGTACCACCGCCTCGGCACGTCCAGCCAGGTACTGGTCGTTGGCCCGCTGGCCTCGAACCGGAATCCGGAACTGAAGGACCGCCTGCCGCTCGAACTGCGCCTGCGCCTGCTGACGTGGAGCCTGATCGGCGTCATTTTCGCCATCGCGCTGTGGTTCTGGATCCGCCCCGTCTGGCGCGACCTCGAGGCCTTGCGCCAGACGGCGCGCGATCTTGGCGACGGCCATTTCGACGCCCGTTCGCCGGCCGCCCGGACCCAGCTCTTTGCCCCACTGTCAGACACCATGAACAGCATGGCCGAGCGCATCCGCCAACTGCTCGCCACCCACCGTGAACTCTCCTGCGGCATTTCGCACGAATTGCGCACGCCGATCGCTCGCATGCGTTTTGCCCTGGAAATGCTTTCCGAAACCGACGAGCGTGCTGAGCGCGAACGCCTGTGGGCGATGATGGAAGCCGATCTCGACGAACTCGACCAGTTGATCGACACCAGCCTGACCTACGCGCGTTTCGAGCGCGAAGCCCCGGAAGCGCACCTGTCCACGGTCAAATTCGCCGACTGGCTGAGCGACGAGATCGACTCCGTCCGCCTGCTCGGCCACCAGCTTGAAGTCGTCGTCGACACCGACAAGCTTCCGGAAAATCTCTGCGTGGATCTCGACCGCAAGGCCATGCCCTACGCACTGCGCAACCTGCTGCGCAACGCCTTCAAATATGCCGGCAAGCGAATTTCAGTCAACGCAGAAATGGTCGGCGACACCATTCAGATCCACGTCGACGACGACGGCATCGGCATCCCGCCGGAAGAGCGCGAACACATCTTCTCAGCCTTCACCCGCCTCGACCGTTCGCGCGACCGCTCCACCGGGGGCTACGGGCTCGGCCTGGCCATCGCCCGCCGCGTGCTTGAACTACATGGCGGCACAGCGACGGCCGACGCCTCGCCGCTTGGTGGCGCCCGCTTCACGCTGACCTGGAAAGCTCACCGCTAGGCCATTTCGACGCTGTCACAAAGCGTCACACAAGATCAATACCCGTTACCTCGGCGCAACGCTCGCGCAACAGACGTCTGGCCTGTGCATCCCTAAAATGCGAGGCATGGAAGAAATTCAAGCCCACCAAGAGGATGAAAAGGAAACGATCAAAATGAACATCAAGCAATTTATCGAAGCGACCCGCCAGTACCTGTTCCCGATGCTGCCTGCCCAGCCCGTCCTGGCGACCATTCCAGTCCGCACGGAACGCTGATGGCATTTGCGGACAACCTGCCAATCAGCGAATCGCTCGGCGTCTTCGTCGGCGTCACCGGTTTCGACTGGCTGACCGAAGGCCAGGCCGAACCGCTGAAGGCAGTCCTCGCCGCCGTTGCCGCCGGCGCCATCATCGCGATTGCCCGTCTGGTCGTGAATATGCGCAGCAGGCGCTGACCGAATTACCCTCCTCTCGAATTCCCCCCGATTCGAGAACTCCCTGTTTCCCCGCCCTTGAGGCGGGGATTTTTTTGCCTGTCGGCCCGTCAAATGAAAGATGGGTTGCCCACAAATGCTACGGTCGCCCCGATAAAATGGCCAAAATCAAAAACCCCGAGGCGCTGTCATGAAGATGCCGGGATTGTCGAAATCGAGCACGATAGCGGGCGCGTTGCTCGGGCTCCTGCTTGGCCTGTGCGGTCCCGGTGTAGCGGCGCAGACACCAGCCGGCGAAGCGCAGCATTTCCGGGTCGCCACGGTAACCGACGGCCTGGAACACCCCTGGAGCCTGGCCTTCCTGCCGGACGGCCGCAGGCTGGTGACCGAGCGACCGGGCCGGCTCAGACTGGTTGCCGCCGACGGCAGCCTCGACCCTCGTCCGATCACCGGCGTACCGCCGGTAGTGGCCATCAACCAGGGTGGCCTCCTTGACGTCGCCCTGCATCCGGACTTCGCCCGCAACGGCTGGGTCTATCTCTCCTACGCCGCAGCCGACGCCGATGGCTACGGCACCGAAGTCATGCGCGGCAGGCTCGATGGCCATGCCCTGCGCGACGTCGAGGTTATCTTCCGGATGCAGCCGAAATCGGCCACCAGCCATCATTTCGGCTCGCGTCTGGTGTTCGACCGCCAGGGCTTGCTCTACATCACGCTCGGCGAACGCGGCGACAAGGACCGCGCCCAGCGCCTCGACGACCATGCCGGCTCGGTCATCCGCCTGCATGACGACGGCCGGGTGCCGGCCGACAACCCCTTCACCGCCAAGCACGGCGCGAAACCCGAGAAATTCACGCTCGGCCACCGCAACATCCAGGGCGCTGCGCTGCATCCGGAAACCGGCGAATTGTGGGCGCACGAGCACGGCCCACAGGGCGGCGACGAGATCAACATCATCCGCCCCGGCCAGAACTACGGCTGGCCGGTCATCACCTACGGCCGCAACTACATCACCGGGACGAGCATCGGCGAAGGCACGGCCAAGGCCGGTATGCTCCAGCCGGTCTGGCAGTGGTCGCCTTCCATCGCCCCGTCCGGCATGGCGTTCTACACCGGCAACCGCTTTCCAGGCTGGCGCGGCAACCTGTTCGTCGGCGCGCTGAAGGGCCAGATGCTGGTCAGGCTGACGCTGGACGGCAATCGTGTCGTGCGCGAGGAACGCCTGCTGGAAGGGAAACTCGGGCGCATCCGCGACGTCCGTGCCGGCCCGGACGGCTACATTTATCTGCTGACTGAGCACAGCCGCGGCCGGATCGTTCGCCTGGAGCCGCTGCCGAGCCCCTGATTACTCGACCGGCGCGGGCTGTGGTGGCGAGGCGTGACGAACGACGGCGGGTTTGTTCAATTGCCCGGCCACGCCGTGCCTGAGAACCCCGTTGCCATGCCAGAAGAGCAGCACCCAGATCAGGGAGCCGAGGGGCAGGAAGATGCCGACCCCAAAGAGAAAAATCTTGAACGAGCGTCCCCAGCGCGAGCGGGCAGCGAAGATGAAGACCGTTGCCTGCGGCAGGCGGCGCACCCAGGTGGTGTAGGCGCGCCACAATGCGGCGGCATTTTTGAACATGACAGGAAAATCCTCGGCTGGTGTGGCCGGGATTATCGGCGGCCCGCATTGCCGGAAGATGACCGAAACGGACTACCGGCGGCGGAATCAGGTGTCCGGTTCGTTGCCCAGGGTGGTCAGGCGCAGGGCGGTGAGCAGCACCCACAGGCTGAGGACGCCCGAGGCCAGGCGCTCGTAAAGGCCGACACGGGTCACATCGCCGGCCGACATCAGGCCCAGGAAAAGCAGGCCGGCAACACCGGTGACCAGCGAGTAAAGGCCGAGCGACCGCATCCCCCGGGCGCTGCGGAACAGGATGCTGCCGAACAGCGCAGCCGCGGCGATGGCGAGAAACGCGACGGTCGCCGCCAGGCTGTGCAGGCGCTGGACGGGATCCTCCGGCGCGGCGCAACCCGGCGCACAGGCGTAGAGACCCGCGCCGATGCGGCCGAGGCCGTTCAACGCGATCAGCGCGGCGACGAGCAGGGTCAAGTGGCGCCGTTCGGTCCGTCGGCGCAAGGCGGCGAAAAAGGCGGCGGCGTAAGCGACGTGGAGCAACCCGCTGGCCACGAAGCCGCCGTAGCGCATGAGCCCCGCGTTGGCGCTACCGCGCTCGGCCAGTTCGCTGATGTATTGCCCGACGTGATCGAAGCCGGGGCGCAGCTCGCCAACGGCGACGATCATTACTGCCCAGAGCAGTGGCGCCAAAATGCCGCAGAAAAGGCCGGCACGAATCACCCCGCGGGCCATGCCGGACAGCCCTCAGGCCGCTTCGCCGAACCAGTTGGCACCGAGGCAGGCGCGCAGCGCCAGGCGCGCCCGATGCAACTGGACGAAGCAGTTGTTGCTGGTGATGCCGACGGTCTCGCAGATTTCCTCGGTATCAAAACCGAGCACCTCGCGCATCGTGAAGATGCGGGCGCTGGCTTCCGGCAGGCGGTAGAGGCAAGTCTCGAAGACCTCCCAGAACTGCTTGCTTTCCATGGCCTCCTGCGGCGACTGCCATTCCGACGGACGAGTGTCCTCTGTCCAGTGTTCGCGGTCGTCGAACCAGGGATTTGGATTTGCCTCATTTTCCGGCTCGACCGTAGCATTTTGGCGAATCTTGCTGCGCAGCGCGTCGACGATCTTGTTTTTCAGGATGGACAGCACCCAGGTGCGCAGCGAGGCGCGCAGCGAGGCGCGCGACGCAAATTTCTCGCGTCCCAGCAGGGCCCCGGTCAAGGCTTCCTGCACGGCATCCTCGGCCTGCGCCTTGTCGCGCAGTTGAATCTCCGCGAAGCGCAGCATGTCACGGCGCAGGCCTGTGAGAAACTCGGGGTCTTGCAGGGGGTCCAAGGGCATGTCGGTTCGCTCGTTTTTCCAGTACGGGATCATACTGTAAAAAATTTTTGTAAGTTTTTCATGACCGCGCCGACTAATTGAACAGGCCACCAAGCCAACGACGAATGACAGGAACTGTAATGATCAGCTGCAAGGAAGCCACCCGCCTCGCCTCGATTCAAATGGAACGCAAGCTCTCCCTCCTGGAGCGCCTGCAGTTCCGTTTGCATCTGGCGATTTGCGTTGGTTGCCGCCGGGCAGAAAGGCAGTTCGCCTTCATGCGTCAGGCCATGGGCGCCTGGATGAGTTCCAATGACTGATCCACGACCCTCAATTTCAACGGAGAAAATCATGAAAAAGCAAAATGTCGTTTCCCTCGCCGTCGGCTCCGCCTTTGCCGCCATTGCCCTGAGCCCGGTTGCCCACGCTGCCGAAAACCCCTTCGGCGCTGCCAAGCTGGAAGTCGGCTACCAGCTGGCGCAGGCCGACACCAAGACCAAGGACGGCTCCTGTGGCGGCAAGAAGGCGGGCGAAGCCAAATGCGGCGCCGACAAGAAGAAGGACGCCTCGTGCGGCGGAGACAAGAAGAAAGAGGCTTCCTGCGGTGCCGACAAGAAGAAGGACGGCTCCTGCGGCGGCGATAAAAAGAAGGATGCTGCCTGCGGCGCCAAGAAGTAAGCCTGCATTGACCCCGGGCGGCGCGGGGTTTGCCCCGCCCGCCATTTCCTCCCGAACGGAGTCTCTTCCATGTTGGCACGACACGCACACGGCGCCGGCCTCGGCTTTCGCCGCGAACTGATTGCCCCGCTGAAAACCGCCGTCCCGGCAGCCATCCGCTTTTTCGAACTGGCCCCGGAAAACTGGGCGGGTATGGGCGGGCGCTCCGGCAAGGACCTGCGCCATTTCACCGAACGCTACCCCTTCGTCTGCCATGGCCTGTCGCTGTCGCTCGGCGGCCCCGGCCCGCTCGACGAAGCCCTGCTTCGCCGCATCAAGGCCTTCATGACCGAACACGGCATGACGCTCTATACCGAACACCTGTCATGGTGCGCCGACGAAGGCCACCTCTACGACCTGCTGCCGATCCCGATGACCGAAAAAGCCGTCAAATGGACGGCCGAGCGCATCAAACGGGCACAGGACATCCTCGGCATGCGCATCGGCATCGAAAACGCCTCCTACTACGTTGCCCCGCCGGGCGCCGAAATGAGCGAGACCGACTTCATTTCGGCCATCGTCCACGAAGCCGATTGCCTGCTCCACCTCGACGTCAACAACATCTACGTCAACAGCCGCAATTTCAGCTTCGACCCGCTCGCCTTCATGAGCGCGCTGCCGCTCGAACGCACCTGCTACATCCACGTCGCCGGCCACTGGGTGGAGCCGGACGGCCTGCTGATCGACACCCACGGCGCCGAAGTAATCGACCCGGTCTGGGGCATTCTCGAAGCCGCCTACGCCCGCATCGGCGGCGAGGTGCCGACCTGCCTGGAACGCGACTTCAACATCCCCGACCTGCCGGCGCTGACCGCCGAAGTCGAGCAGATCGCCCGCCTGCAGGCGGCTGCGACCTGCCGGAAGGCCGCCTGATGAACGCCGATTTCCAGCATTTTCAGCACGCCTTCGCCGGCCACCTGCGCGATCCGCACCACATCCCGCGCCCGGCCGGCGTGCCGGCGCGGCGGATGGCGGTGTACAACGAACTGCTGTTCAACAACATCTGCGGCTTCGTCGATGCCTGTTTCCCGGTCAGCCGGGCCATCGTCGGCGAACAGCGCTGGCGCCGCCTGAGCCGGACCTTCTACCGCGACTGGCCGCTGCACACCCCGTGGTTCCGCGAGATTCCGCGCGAATTCACCCGCTATCTGGCCGAAGCTGACATCCGCCAGCCACTGCCGTCCTGGCTGGCCGAACTGGCGCACTACGAATGGGCTGAGCTGGCCGTCGACGTGATGGATTGCGCCGTACCTGCGCACGACCCGGTCGGCGACCTGCTGGCCGGCCCGGTCGCCCTCAACCCGGCGCTGCTCAATCTCGCCTACGCCTGGCCGGTGCATCGCATCGGCCCGGATTACCGGCCGCGCAAGCCGCAGCCGACGTATCTGGTCGTCTATCGCGATGCCGACGACCACGTGCAGTTCAGCGCCATCAATGCCGTCACCGCCCGCCTGCTGGCCCTGCTTGCTGCCGCGCCGACGACTGGCGAGGCGGCCATCCGGCAGATCGCCGCCGAATTGCAGCACCCCGCGCCGGATCAGTTGCTGGCCCACGGCGCCGCGCTGCTCGACGACCTCCGTCGGCAAGGCATCGTCCTCGGCAGCCTGATCTGAAGCGGGCACCCGCCTGTAAGTTTTTCGCCGGGCCGGCGACCAATGAATACCCCACCGCAACGGAGAACAACATGAAAGCCCTCGTCACTCTCGCCCTGGCGACCGCCTGCAACTTTGCCCTGGCCCTCGAAATCCAGCCCTATGCCCCGGAAACCCTGGCCGCCAAGCAGAAGGCCGGCGAATCGGTGGCCCTGCATTTCCACGCCGACTGGTGCCCGACCTGCCGCGCCCAGGAAAAGGTGTTCAACGGCTGGAAGGGCGATGCGTCGGTGCCGGGAACCCTGCTCATCGTCAATTACGACAAGGAACGCGAGCTGAAGCGCCAGCTCGGCGTGCGCACGCAATCGACGGTGATCGCCTACAAGGGCGGCAAGGAAACCGGGCGCCTGGCCGGCGACACCGATTCCAAGGCCTTGCGCGCCGTGCTCGACAGCGCGAAGTAAGCCGGACGCCCGGCTATGGACATCCCGCTGACCCACCTCGGCCTGAGCCTGGTTGCCGGCAGCCTGACAACGCTGTCGCCCTGCGTCTTTCCGATCCTGCCGCTGGTCATTGGCGGGGCGGTCCAGGCCAACCGCCTGGCGCCGCTGGCCATGGGCGTCGGCATGGCGACCTCCTTCGCGCTGATCGGCATCGTCCTCGGCGCCCTCGGCCCGGCGCTCGGCATCGACTCCGACAGCGTGCGCCTGTTCGGCGCCTGGATGCTGATCGGTTTCGGGCTGGTCATGCTGGTGCCGGTGCTCAACCAGCGCTTCACGGAATGGATGCTGCCCATCGCCTCCAGCGCCAACGCCGCCTCGTCACGGCTGGACGGTGGTTCGCTCGGCGGCGCCCTGCTGCTCGGCGGGGTGTTGGGTCTGGTCTGGAGCCCGTGTTCCGGGCCGCTGCTCGCCTCGGCGCTGACGCTGGTCGCCAGCGAAGGCGGCGCGATGCGCGGCGGCATCATCCTCGGCCTGTTCGGCCTGGGTGCCGCGATCCCGCTGGTCGCCGTCGCCTATGCCTCGCGCCGGGGCTTCAATGCGGCACGCGGTTGGGTACTGGCCCGCATCGACGGGATCAAGAAGGTCTTCGGCGTGATCATCCTGCTCACCGGGCTGGCGATTCTTTCGGGCGCCGACAAGTGGCTGGAAGCGCAGGTGGTCAACGTGCTGCCGGACGCCTGGGTGCGGGCGACAACGCTGTTCTGAGACCGAATGCTACGACCATAGAAACAAAGGCTGGCCCCAGGGTCGCCCCCAAAAAACGGCCAATTTCAGGAAACCTTCCCGCCTGTTTCGTTGAGCAGCCGCACTTCGCGCTGCGGGAAGGGAATTTGCACGCCGTGTTCCTTGAAGGCACGCCAGATGGCGAAATTGACGTCAGACACGATGTTGCCCTTGCCCTCTTCGGGATCATCGATCCAGAAGCCGAGTTCGAGGTTGATGCTGCTGTCGGCGAACTGGGTCAGGAAAACCTTCGGTGGCGGCTCGGCCAGCACGCGCGGGTGGGCTGCGGCGGCATCGGCCATCAACCTACAGGCGAGGTCGAGATCAGTGTCGTAGGCAACGCCAAGCGTGGCGGTCAGGCGGAGCCGGGTGTCGGACCAGGTCTGGTTCTGCACCGTGGAGCCGATCAGCGTTTCGTTGGGGACAATGAACTCGCTGCCGGCCGGATGCTTGAGCACGGTGTAGCGCGTCGTGATCTGCGTCACTTCGCCGCTGTCGCTGCCGACCTGGATGATGTTGCCGATACGGATCGAGCGGTCGAGCAGGATGATGAAGCCGGAGACGTAATTGCTGGCAATCTTCTGCAGGCCGAAGCCAAGGCCGACGCCCAGCGCCCCGGTGAATACCGACAGCGCCGTCATGTCGATGCCGACCAGCGCCAGGCTGGCGACGATGGCCACCACGGTCAGCACCGCCTTGGCGACACGGACGCCGACCAGGCGCAAGTTGCCGTCGAGCGTGTGGACACGCATCAGGCGCGCTTCGATGACCCCGGCGATCCACAGTGCGAAGACGACGGTCAGGAAGACGGTGGCGACCCCGCGCAGCACCGTCCACAGGTCGATGTGCTGCTTGCCGACGTGGAATTGCACGCCTTCCATCACCTCGATGACGTAGGGTGCGAGGTCGGTGATGTAGAGCGCCAGCCAGCCCCAGACGGTGGCGGCGATGATGCGCTCCCAGGCAGTCAGCCAGGCTGCCTGCGGGAATGCCTGGCGGAGCACGAAGACCACGCCGCGCACCAGTGCCATCGAGCCAAGCAGCGGCATGGCCAGCTTGAGCAGGTTGACGTGAATGAAGTTGCCGAGCCCCGCCAGCGCGATGCCGGTCAGGACCATGCCGGTCAGCGGAAAGGCCAGACGCGAACTGGCGTCGGACAGCCGGCCAGCACCCTCGGTCCGGCTGCCGCGCCACCAGCGGGCGACCAGCCCGGCAAGGCCAAGACAGGCGAGCAGCGCGATGACCTGCCAGACGAAATCGGGATTGCGAAAATCCGCCAGCAGATCGTTGATCAGGCGCAGGGCCTGGCTTTTTTCGTTCATTCTGGAAAACCCGGTTGAACCGCAGAGACACGGAGACGCGGAGAAAAAACCAGGGGATTGTCTACGCTCCCTGTTTTCTCAGCGTCTCTGCACCACTGCGGTGAGGTAGTCAGCATCAAATCTTGCGGTCCATGGCGGCGGCGAAGAAGCCGTCGGTGTTGTGCACATTCGGCAGCAGGCGCAGCGTATCGCCCTCGACGGCAATGCCATGCTTGCCCAGCACCGCGGAAGCGGGCGTCAGCGTGAAATCGGGGTGCTTGGCGAGGAAGGCGGCGATGATCTCGTCGTTTTCCGCGGCCAGCAGGCTGCAGGTGGCGTAGACCAGCCGGCCGCCGGGGCGGACCAGCTTGGCGGCGGCTTCGAGAATCGCCGCCTGCTTGACGGTCAGTTCGGCGACCGAGGTCTCGCTTTGCCGCCACTTGAGGTCGGGATTGCGGCGCAGCGTGCCGAGGCCGGAACACGGGGCATCGACCAGCACGCGGTCGGCCTTGCCGGCCAGGCGCTTGATCTTCTGGTCGCGCTCGTGCTCGATGCGCACCGGATGGACATTGGACAGGCCGGAGCGGGCCAGGCGCGGCTTGAGGTTGGCCAGCCGCTTGTCGGAGACGTCGTAGGCGTAGAGGCGGCCGGTGTTGCGCATCAGGGCGCCGAGCAGCAGCGTCTTGCCGCCGGCGCCGGCACAGAAGTCGACGACCATTTCGCCGCGCTTGGGTTCGAGCAGGTAGCCGAGCAGCTGGCTGCCCTCGTCCTGCACTTCGAAGGCGCCTTCGAGGAAGAGTGCGGTCTTGGCCAGCGCCGGCTTGTCGCGCAGGCGGATGGCCATCGGCGACAGCGGGCCGGGCGCGGCGGCGATGCCGTCGGCGGCCAGCTTTTCCAGCAGCGCCTCGCGATCGGTCTTCAAGGTATTGACGCGCAGGTCGAGCGGCGCCTGCTGGTTCAGCGCCCGGGCCAGGGCCGGTACTTCGTCGGCGCCGAACTGCGCGGCGAGGCGTTCGTACAGCCAGTCCGGCAGGTCGCAGCGGACGGCCGGCGGCATGTCTTCCTCGCGCATGGCCTTGGCGGCGGCCAGCCATTCTTCTTCGCTGGCCTTCAACACCGGTGCCAGTTCGCGCTGGCTCCAGCCGCGCGTCACGGCCAGCGCGGCCAGCAGGCGACGGCGGTTGGACAATTGACCGGCGCAGCGCACTTCCAGGCTGCGACCGCGGCGCAGCACGGCAAACACGGTTTCGGCAACGAAGGCGCGGTCGGCGTGGCCGAGTTCGCGATGGTCGCGGAAATAGCGCGAAACGACGGCGTCGGCCGGGTGCTCGAAACTCAACAACTGGCCGAGCACGGCTTCGGCGTGGGCAAACAGGGCGGGTGTGAAGCGGGCTTTCATGGTGTTCCAATCTCGGTGGCGACCTGCTCGTAGACGTCGCCTTTCTTGTCGGTGAAGCGGATTTTAACCGGCAGGCGGTGACGGTCGAGGGCGATCCAGATTTCCGTCACGTTGCTGCCCATGGCGCGCAGGTGCAGGGTACGGAATTGGCCGGCCGGGGTGACCAGATCCTCCTCGCCGAGCGAGTCGAGGGCATGGCGTTCGAACTTGCGGCCGGTCACGACGCCGACGCTTGTCCCGGCTTCCGGCCGCGGCAGGTAGGCGAGCTGGTAGTTCAGCGACAGGATGTCCTGGGTGCCGGGGACGATGGCCTGGGTCTTGTCGCCGCGCGACAGGTGGACAGCCGTCGTCGCCCAGTCGAAATCGGCGTTTTCGTTAGCGTCCTGGCCGTTCTTGCGGGTCCGGTAGAGTTCCGGCTGGAGGCCGCCGGCAACCAGCCGGCCACTGCTTTCGTTCTCGAAGCGAATGGACTTGAAGAGGGCGGCCAGGCCGCTGGTTTCGGTCATGCCGGTCAGGCGGTAACGGCCGTCTTCGGTGAATTCCCAAGTGTGTTCGGCGCGGCCGATCTGGAAGCCCCGCTCACCCATGAAAATGGCGTAGCGGATGGTGCCGCTGGCCGGCAGCAGCGGCTTGGCTGGCTCAGGCGGCTCGAATGCTACGGTCGGCTCGTTTTTTTGGCCATTTTCAGAATTCTGTTCGGGCGGGGCGGGAACAACTGGCGCCTCGGGCGCAGCCTGGGTCGTGGCCAGCGGCGTGGCTTTGGCCACCTTGGAGCGCGGCTTGGCGGCCGGCCTGGGCTCGGCTGGCGGTTTGGGCGCCGGCAAGGGCTGCAATTCGGCGCGTAGGGTCACCGGCTCGTCGCCACCGCCGAACAGCTCGACGTCCGGCCCGAACAGGGCAGCGACGTGGATGCCGAGCGAGGCGGCGAGGGCGGCAAGGAAAGCGAGGGGCATGGCGGCTCAGAGCCTGTGAATTATTTGGGCGCGCCCGAGCAACGTGCCCGGGCGTGTACGATCAAGGCGCAAAGCACAGCCATAGCTCGGGCTATGGCGAGCATTTGCAACGCCGAGCGGGCTCGTCTGGGCGCGGGGCGCGGGCGTGAACAAATATTTCACAGGCTCTTAATGCAGTTCGGGCGAAACCAGCGCGGCGTCGGCGACGAGCTCGGCGGCCAGCCGGACGCGGCCGTGGTCCAGCGTCAGTTTGTCTTCGGCGAACCAACGCACGGCCTGCGGGTAGATCTTGTGTTCCTGGATCAGGATGCGCGCTGCCAGGCTGGCCTCGGTGTCGCCGTCGAGCACCGGCACGGCGGCCTGGATGATGACCGGGCCATGATCGAGGGTCGGGGTGACGAAATGCACGGTGCAGCCGTGGATGCGCACGCCCTCCTCCAGCGCCCGGCGGTGGGTGTGCAGGCCGGGGAACGAGGGGAGCAGCGACGGGTGGATGTTGATCAGCCTGCCTTCGTAGTGACGGACGAAGCCGTCGGTCAGGATGCGCATGAAACCGGCCAGCACGACGAGATCGGGGGCAAAGCCGTCGATGCATTCGGCCAGCGCGCCATCGAAGGCTTCGCGACCGGCGAAGGCCTTGTGGTCGATGTAGTGCGTCGCGATGCCGGCTTTCGCTGCCGTCTCCAGCCCCGCCGCATCGGGCCGGTTGCTGATCACGGCGGCGATGTTGACGGGCAGATTGCCGGCGTCGCGGGCGGCGATCAGCGCCTCCATGTTGCTGCCGCGGCCGGAAATCAGGATGACGATATTCTTCATTTCAAAAAACTCACCGGTAAAAAGAGGGTGCTGGCCACGGTGTGGGTCAGGCGGGAAAAATTGCGGCCGTTGCGGTCGGCGACGACCTTGGCCATGAAATCGAGCAGGCCCATGACCCGCCCGAATTCGCGTTCGAAGGACAGGTTGCGGTTGGCCGGGTCGAGCTCGTTGGAAAGCAGGAACAGTTCGCCGGTCGCCATGCGGTCGTGGCCGAGTTTCCAGACCGCGACGTCCATGTTGCGGGCGCTGTTGTAGAGCTTCATTTCGTTGAGGCTGTCGAGGATGTAGAACTCTTCCTTGTGCTCGTAGGCGGCATCGACCATGGTCAGCAGGCCGTAGACCAGCGCCGCGACTCGGTCGCCGGCATAGGCGTCGGTGAAGGCCAGCGACGCCGCCGGCCCTTCGCGCTGACCATTCAGCTCCGGCCAGCGCTGTTGCTGGCGCAGCTTCAGGCGCTCCAGCGCCGCCTCGCGGCTGGGCTGGCCGGCCTTCTTCCATTCCTTGGGATTGCGCTTGTAAAGCTTGTCGGCGATGACCAGGAGGCCGTTGATGACCTCCTCGCGATTGGTGTCGGCGATGCGGTCCACCTCGGTCTTGGCCAGGTATTTGATGTCGACCGTGGACTCAGTCTTGCCGTCCTTGCCCAGCTTGGTGGCGCAGGCCGTCAGCGTCAGGGCGAGAAGGACGGCCAGCCAGCGCATCAGGCTTCCTTGCTCTTCAGGTAACCCCAGCCGATGGGGATCAGCGAGGAGATGATGATGCCGACAATGATCAGCGACAGGTTGGCCTTGACCCACGGCAGGTTGCCCAGCCAGTAGCCGGCCAGGCACAGGGAAACGACCCAGCCGGCAGCGCCGATCAGGTTGAACATCGTGAAGCGGGCGTAGCTCATCGAGCCGATGCCGGCGACGAACGGGGCAAAGGTGCGGAACAGCGGCAGGAAGCGCGAGATGACCAGCGTCTTGCCGCCGTGTTTTTCATAGAAGGCGTGCGTCTTGACCAGCGCGTCGCGATTGAAGAAACGCGAATTCTCCCAGTGGAAGACCTTGGGCCCGAGGAAGCGGCCGATCTGGTAATTGACCGTGTTGCCGAGCACCGCCGCGACGATCAGCACGCCCATCAGCGTGAAGATATCCATGCCGCCCTCGCCGATGGCCGCCAGCGCACCGGCCACGAAAAGCAGCGAATCACCGGGCAGGAAAGGCGTGACGACAAAGCCGGTTTCGGCGAAGACAATGAAGAACAGGATGCCGTAAATCCACAGCCCGTACTGCTGCACCATGGCAGCCAGATGCACGTCGAGGTGCATGACGATATCGAGAAATTGGGTCAGGAGTTCCATGCGACGCGCCGTGGCTTGAATGAGGCCGCATTTTACCTCATGGGCGGAATCAGCCGTGGTGGAGCCGACGATGCCAATCATCGGAACATGACGGGCGACCAACTTGAAAAAGACTCGACTGTAGTCGCATCGATTTTCGGCCGACCATGTCGTTTTGCCCCCACATTCAACCGCTTTAAGCAACACACCAAAAACACTGTCAGAAAAATTTACACAGTTAAGGACTCATGGAATATATATATTTAAAGTCAATCAATTAGAAGCTGGCCTAAGATTTGCTAACAGAAATATACCGCCCCACAACGAGGAACAAATCATGAAACTGACCCATTGGTTCAGCGCAATCGTCAGCCTTGCTGCGTTGGCGCTTCCCGCTACATCGCAAGCCTTCCCCATTGCTGCCACCGGCACCGGTCTACAAGTCCTGGTCGGTAGCACCTCCGACATCATCGCAACCTACCAAGGCAATTCGGCCTCATTCAGCAACGACCTGTACCTGATGCTGGACGCTGGCGGAAACCCGGGTAACGACGGCAACACTTCGAACGACCTTTTCATCTTCAACAATCATGGCTCCGCTGTTGGCAGCACTGTGAATCTTGGTTCGTTCGCAATCGGCACCGAACTGATCTTCCGCCTGCATGTGAACAACACCGGCTTTGACTACTTCACCGGCGACGCTTCCCGCAATCCGGACGGCAATGCCCACGCCCGCGTTGAGGAAAATTGGCAGCCAAACGAGACGCTGGTCAGTTTTGAAGACTTGCTCAATGGGCCGTTTGACTACAACGATCTCAGCTTCTCGTTCACAAATACTGTCACTACCGATCCAAATCCGGTTCCCGAGCCGGGGTCGCTGGCCCTCCTCGGCTTGGCCATCGTCGGTTTGGCCGGTAGCCGGCGTCGCCAGAACACCAACTGATATCAAGTACCGATAGCAGATCAAGGGTCGGCAAGTCCGGCCCTTTTCAATTGATCGCCAGTCTCCCAAGGGCTAACCCAATCAATATGCCAAGCGAAAACCCGCTTCTTGGAATCGCGTCCACGCATTTTTATTTTCGCCTTTTTTTCCGGCCGACCGTAGCATTTGCCCGGCCACGCAGTTTGCGGCGACCGGGGCGTTCCGAAGGCGCTTGGAGCACCCCGGAACACCGTCTGCTGCTTTACTTCAAATCGAAACGATCCAGGTTCATGACCTTGTTCCAGGCCGCGACGAAGTCATTGACGAATTTGCCGCCGGCATCGGCCTGAGCATAGATCTCGGACAGGGCGCGCAGTTGCGAGTTGGAACCGAAGATCAGGTCCACCCGGCTACCCGTCCACTTCACTGCACCGGACTTGCGGTCGCGCCCTTCGAAGCGGTCACCGACCTCGGAAACGGGCTTCCACACCGTGCCCATGTCGAGCAGATTGACGAAGAAGTCATTGCTCAGCGTCTGGACGCGTTGGGTGAACACGCCGTCCGGCGATTGCCCGGTGTTGGCGCCGAGCACGCGCAGGCCGCCGACCAGCACGGTCATTTCCGGTGCGCTGAGGGTCAGCAGCTGGGCCTTGTCGAGCAGCATTTCCTCAGCCGAGACGGTGTAGGCGCGCTTCTGGTAATTGCGGAAGCCGTCGGCCTGCGGTTCAAGCACGGCGAAGGAATCGACGTCGGTCTGCGCTTGCGAAGCGTCGGTACGGCCCGGCGTGAAGGGCACGGTCACCGGGTGACCGCCCGCCTTGGCCGCGGCTTCGACCGCCGCACAGCCACCGAGCACGATCAGGTCGGCCAGCGAGACGCATTTGCCACCACTCTTGCCGCCGGTCTGGGCGCTGTTGAAGGCCTGCCGGACGCCTTCGAGCACGCCCAGCACCTTGGCCAGCTGCGCCGGCTGGTTGGCCGCCCAGTCCTTTTGCGGCGCCAGGCGAATGCGGGCGCCGTTGGCGCCGCCGCGCATGTCGGAGCCGCGGAAGGTCGAGGCCGAGGCCCAGGCGGTGGCGACCAGTTCGCTGATCGACAGGCCGCTGGCCAAGACCATCGCCTTCAACGCCCCGATGTCCGTGGCGTCGATCAGCGGGTGATCGTTGGCCGGCACCGGGTCTTGCCAGATCAGGTCTTCGGCCGGCACTTCCGGGCCGAGGTAGCGGACCTTCGGACCCATGTCGCGGTGGGTCAGCTTGAACCAGGCGCGGGCAAAGGCATCGGCGAAGGCCGCCGGGTCCTTGTGGAAGCGGCGCGAAATCGGCTCGTAGATCGGGTCGAAACGCAGCGACAGGTCGGCCGTTGTCATCATCGGCGCGTGCTTCTTCGAAGGATCGTGGGCATCGGGAATCATGTCCTCGTCCCGGACGTCCTTCGCCCGCCACTGGTGGGCGCCGGCCGGGCTCTTGACCAGTTCCCACTCGTAGCCGAACAGGGTGTCGAAATAGCCGTTGTCCCAGGTGGTCGGATTCGGTTTCCAGGCCCCTTCGATGCCGCTGGTCGTGGTATGCACGCCCTTGCCAGTGCCGAACTTGTTGATCCAGCCCTGGCCCTGTTCTTCAATCGGGGCGCCTTCAGGCGCCGCGCCGACCAGGGCCGCATCGCCCGCGCCATGGGCCTTGCCGAAGGTATGGCCACCGGCGACCAGGGCGACCGTTTCTTCGTCGTTCATCGCCATGCGGGCAAAGGTTTCACGCACGTCGCGGCCGGAAGCCACCGGGTCCGGGTTGCCGTTCGGGCCTTCCGGGTTCACGTAGATCAGGCCCATCTGCACGGCGGCCAGCGGGTTTTCCAGTTCGCGGTCGCCGCTGTAGCGTTTGTCACCCAACCAGGTGTCTTCGTTACCCCAGTAGATGTCCTCCTCGGGCTGGTAGATGTCGGCCCGACCGCCACCGAAACCGAAGGTCTTGAAGCCCATCGACTCCAGCGCGACATTGCCGGCCAGGATCATCAGGTCGGCCCAGGACAGGGCGTTGCCGTATTTCTGTTTGATCGGCCAGAGCAGGCGGCGCGCCTTGTCGAGGTTGCCGTTGTCCGGCCAGCTGTTGACCGGCGCGAAGCGCTGGTTGCCGGTCCCGGCGCCGCCACGGCCATCGGCCGTCCGGTAGGTTCCGGCGCTGTGCCAGGCCATGCGGATGAACAGGCCGCCGTAGTGGCCCCAGTCGGCCGGCCACCAGTCCTGCGAGGTGGTCATCAGCGCGAGCAGATCCTTCTTGACGGCCGCCAGGTCGAGCTTCCTGAATTCCGCCGCATAGTCAAAATCGGCGCCCAGCGGATTGGAAGCCGGCGCGTGTTGATGCAGGATGTTCAGGTTCAGCTGCTGCGGCCACCAGTCGCGATTCGACCGCGTGCCGACCGCCGTTTTTGCGCCATGCATGGTGGCAAATGGACACTTTTGTTCGTTACTCATGGTTCTCTCTCCCGATCTCAGTGATGGATGGTTGTTGTTCAATGTGAAGCGTAGTCAACGCATCCCCTCACCGCCATTGAGATCGTTCTATCGTTACGATGCGTTGCAGCTATCGGGCATGCCCGGCCCGGTGCAATCTGGGATAATCCGCGGATGCCGACCATCGCCCGCCTCCCCGACCTGCTGATCAGCCAGATTGCCGCTGGCGAAGTGGTCGAAAGACCCGCCTCCGTTCTCAAGGAACTCCTCGAAAACAGCCTCGACGCCGGCAGCAAAGCCATCCAGGTGCACCTGGAGGAAGGCGGCGTCAAGCTGATCCGCATCACCGACGACGGCTGCGGCATTGCCAAGGATGAACTGGCACTGGCCCTGACCCGCCACGCCACCTCCAAGATTTCCAGCCTCGACGACCTCGAACGCGTCGGCACCCTCGGCTTTCGCGGCGAGGCGCTGGCTTCGGTCGCTTCCGTCGCCCGCCTGAGCATCACCAGCCGCGAACGCGGCGCGGCGCATGCGTGGAAGCTGAAGGGTGAGCCGGGCGCCGAACCAGAACCAGCCGCCCTGATGGCCGGCACCGTCGTCGAAATGCGCGACCTTTATTTCAACACCCCGGCCCGCCGCAAGTTTTTGAAGTCCGAAAGCACCGAATTCGCCCACTGCGCCGACGCCGTCAAGCGCCTGGCGCTGACTCGGCCGGACGTCGCGATCAGCCTGACCCACAACGGCCGCAACCTGTTCCAGCTCGCCCCCGCCGACGCCCCGCGGCGCATCGCCGACATCCTCGGCGACGATTTCCTCGGCGCCGCCCGCGCTGTCGATGCCGGCGCCGGTGCGCTGTCGATCGCCGGCTTCGCCATCGACCCGACCCGCGCCACCGACGCCAAGGACGGCCAGTACGTCTTCGTCAACGGCCGTTTCGTTCGCGACAAGGTGATCAGCCACGCCCTGCGCGAAGCCTATCGCGACGTGCTGCACGGCAGCCGCCAGCCGGCCGTCTGCCTGTTCGTCAACATCGACCCGGCGCTGGTCGACGTCAATGTGCACCCTGCCAAGACCGAAGTCCGCTTCCGCGACTCGCGCGCCATGCACCAGTTCGTCTTCCACGCCATCCAGCGCACCCTGGCCGCGCCGGTGCAGGCCGAGGCGGCCCCGGCGCTGGTTGAACGGTCAAATGCCACGAATGCTACGGTCGCCCTCGAAAATCGGCCAAATTTCGAATATTCCCCGCCGCTGCGCCACCAAGGCAGCCTCGGCGTCGCCGAACCGGCGGCAGCCGCCTACCTCGCCTTCGCCCGCGCCGCCCAAGACATCGGCCAGCCCCCCGCCCCGCGCCCCGAAGTCGCCCCGCAATTCCAGCCGGTCGAAGCCCCAGATCGCGATGGCCCGCCGCTCGGCTACGCGCTAGCCCAGCTGCACGGCATCTACATCCTGGCCCAGAACGCCCGCGGCCTGATCCTGATCGACATGCATGCCGCGCATGAGCGCATCCTCTACGAGAAGCTGAAAACCGCCTTCGACCACCGCCAGATCGCCACCCAGGCCCTGCTGATTCCCGCCGTCTTCGCCGCCGACCCGCTCGACATCGCCGCCGTCGAAGAACACGCCGACGCCCTGGCCGACCTCGGCTTCCAGATCGCCCCGCTCGGCCCCAACCAGTTGGGTGTCCGTGCCGTCCCCGCCCTGCTGCAAAGCGGCGACCCCGCCGCGCTGGCCAAATCGCTGATCGCCGAACTGCGCGAACACGGCATCACCCAGCTCGCCACTGCTCGCCGCAACGAACTCCTCGCCACCATGGCCTGCCACGGCGCCGTCCGCGCCCGCAGGCAACTGACCGTTCCCGAAATGAACGCCCTGCTCCGCCAGATGGAAGAAACCGAACGCGCCGGCCAATGCAACCACGGCCGACCGACATGGACGGAGCTAACGATGGAACAGCTGGACAAGCTGTTTTTGCGCGGACAGTAAAGGCAAAATATTCGTTTTGGATAGACGGTCAAACCCGGCTGTCGTATGCTGCTTTGCACGAGCCGCTTCCACTGGCCAACTACCATGTCCAATTTGCCGGAAGATTTCTCCTCTCAAAGCGACTGAAGGAAAACAGACGAAATGACAAAAAGTGGCCCCAGCCCCTTTTCCACGTTGCCTCGACATGAGATATGGCGTCAGCAGTATCGAAATGATCGCTACTGCAGGCATCTTAATGAGGATGAATTAAATCAACGTTTTCGTGATGTGTTTGGGAACTTGATGCGGCTGACCCCATCTGTGCAAATTTCCCTTCCCAAGTTGGATGCTGACGGCGAGCGATTGATCGTGCTTTGGACACACATCCTCGAAGAGTTGGAGTTGCGTCACGGCCCTTCTTTCATCGAACGACGCTGTAGAAAAATAGTATTCATGCTGGCATCGTGCCGTGAACCATATGGAATAACAAGGCTCCAACCTGAAGTTGAACACAGGGAGCCACCATGGCCCGCTACAAAGCAATCGA
>Ga0075163_10000123_pt1 | contig 87063 bp, 80 predicted proteins | sample JI1023141ADNA_FD_71478 | JGI IMG/M metagenome (GOLD analysis project Ga0075163, IMG submission 71478) | Wastewater effluent complex algal communities from Wisconsin, to seasonally profile nutrient transformation and Carbon sequestration -... | ecosystem: Engineered > WWTP > Effluent > Algae... | reverse complement strand
ACACCGCTCAATGGCATCGTTGGGCTTGCGGCTTCGCTGGAGACAGCAGCACTAAGCGCTCGCGATCTGCAGTCGGTCGACGTCATTCGTCAGTCCGGCGAGATGCTCGAACGATTGATCTCGGACGTACTTGACGCCGCTGCGATCAATGCAGGGAAGCTTCAACTCAAACCCCGGCCATTTGATCCGGCTGAACTGGCCAGATCCACCATTTTGTTGATGGAGGGCGAGGCAGCCAGCAAGGGTCTATCACTATCGCTTGCGCTCTCTCCTGACACGCCGCCGCGCCTGCTAGGTGACGACCTCCGAATCCGACAGATCATCCTCAACCTGCTTTCCAATGCGATCAAGTACACCGAGACTGGCGCGGTCACACTTGAAGTTGGCGTTGACACTTTGGTGGAGAACACTGACTCGGCAGTGTTGCGCCTGAGCGTGATAGACACTGGCCGAGGCTTTGATCTGGCATCGCAGAATAGACTGTTCGAGCGCTTCGAAAGGGGTGAGCGGTCGGGAAGTGACGCGAATGCAGGGCTGGGTCTTGGTCTTGCGATCACGCACGCACTTGTTGTCGCAATGGGTGGCGACATTCGAGCCAGCAGCGTTGTGGGAACAGGCAGCAAATTCGAAGTCACACTTCCGCTTCCACGCGCGCTCCCCCCTGTCGAGAGAAGTGTCGCCGACGATGCTGGCGCAATCGGGAAGTTGCCGTCAGCCGATGACAAGCCTCCGCTACGCATTCTCCTGGTCGAGGATCATCCGATCAACCGGCATGTTGTGACGACCATCCTTGAGCCAACCGGCGCTGAGATCGAGATTTGCGTCAACGGCCAGGAAGCCGTGGAGGCCGCAGCCCGCACGCGGTTTGACGCGATCCTGATGGACCTCCTGATGCCGGTCATGGACGGGCTCGAGGCGACACAAGCGATCAGGCGCCATGAAGCTGAAACTGGTCAGACCCCGGCAGCGATCATCATGCTGACCGCGAGCGCCCTGCCGTCGCAGGCAGAACTGGCAACGCAGATGGGATGCGACGCGCATCTGACAAAACCTGTAACGCCGGCGAGGCTTTTCAAAACATTGGCGAGGGTTCTGCGGACAGACGATCCGAGATTGTAGAATGACGCCATGAGAAGCGGGATGGGCAGGTTCCGGCTATTCATGGCGTGGGGGGGCTAATGATCGGGGGCTGATAAGCTGCGCTTGGCAAAAATGTCGGTAACCTTCCTCGTTGCCTGCGCGTACTTGGGTTTGTCCGCTTCCCGCCCCATATAGTGCCCCGCGCGCCGCCCAGAGGAGTTGCCCATGAAAACCGCCCCCGCCAATTCTGAAAGGGCCGTCCTCGCCGGCGGCTGTTTCTGGGGCATGCAGGACCTGATCCGGAAGAAGCCCGGCGTCATCTCGACCCGCGTCGGCTATTCCGGCGGGGACGTTCCCAACGCGACCTACCGGAACCACGGCACGCATGCAGAGGCGATCGAGATCGTGTTCGACCCGGCCAAATGGTCGTATCGTGACCTGCTCGAATTCTTCTTCCAGATCCATGATCCGACGACGAAGAACCGCCAGGGCAATGACGTTGGCATGAGCTATCGCTCGGCGATCTATTACGAGAGCGAAGAGCAGAAGCGTACGGCGCTCGACACCATTGCGGATGTGGATGCCTCCGGTCTCTGGCCCGGCAAGGTCGTCACCGAAGTGCAGCCCGTCGGCCGGTTCTGGGAAGCCGAGCCCGAGCACCAGGATTATCTCGAGCGCATCCCCAACGGCTACACCTGCCACTTCGCGCGGCCTGGCTGGAAACTGCCCAAGCGGGCGGCGGCGGAGTAGGTTACCCGAACAGGTCCTTCTGCCCGGCCGCCTTGGCGCCTTCGATATCGAGCAGCTTGAGCTTGGTCATCGCGCCGCCGCGCGCGGAGAAGCCGCCGAGCTTGCCGCCAGCGGCGGTGACGCGGTGGCACGGCACGACGATTGGCCAAGGGTTCTTGCCGAGCGCCACACCGACCTGTTGCGCCAGCAACCTGTCGCCGAGTTGCACCGCGATCTCGCCATAGGTGAGGGTCTCGCCGGGCGGGATCGCGCGCGCGATGGCGTAGACCTTTGCGTAAAATTCCGGGACCCGCCTGATGTCGAGCTCGGCGTCGAGGAGGTCGGGCTTCTCGCCACGCAGCAAGGCCTGGATGTCGGCGGCGATGGCGGTGATTGCGGGTGAAGGTTCGGATTCAAGCACTCCCGAAAAGCGCCGCTTGAATGACTCCCGCACAATGCCGGGGTCACGCTCCGGCAGATGCGCGCCGATCAGGCCAGCCTCGCCCCACGCGAGGCCCGCCCACCCAATCACCGTCTCGAAAACGCAGTAGCGATCCATGGCGCGATTGTAGCCCCGCGCCGCCCCGCCCGCAGCCGGTTTTCCGACAACGTCACCATGAGAAAAACTCAGACGATCCTGGAAGCCAGCACCTGGTCGATGAGTTTCTCATCCGCCGGCACCAGCCCATCCAGCATCAGCATGGCCAGTCCATGCACGATCGACCACGCCTGCAGGCGGCGGATGTTCTGGAGATCTGTCGACATCTTGCCGCCGCTCAATTCGCTGAGCGCTGTGGTCAGCATGGCCATCCCACGCGTGCGCGGCCGCCCCTCTGCTGCAATGCCGCTCATCATCTCCGGCGACATCATCAGCTTGAACAGGAACGGGTTCTTCAGCGCGAAATGCACATAGGCGCGGCCCATCGCGTCGAACGCATCCTTGCCCGGCTTCTCGGCCGCCATGGCGGTTTCAAACGCGCTCGCCATACGGTCGCCGGCAACGTCGGCCAGCGCATGCAGCAGCGCCTGCTTGTCTGGAAAATGCCGGTAAACCGCCGTCGCCGACACGCCCACACTGCGCGCCACCTCACGCAGGCTCAGCGCCTCCGCTGGCCCCTGCTGCAGCCGTTTCAGCCCCTCTTCCACCAGCGCGGAACGCAGATCGCCATGGTGATAGCGCTCCACGGAATTTTCGATGTTGACACTGTTATCATTCTTTGCCATGTTATCAGTGTAAACATAGTCGGTGAGAGGCACAACACGCCCAAACGCCGCGCCTGATACGAGCCGCCGCCCTACGCCAAACCGCCGAATAGAAACAGGAAACGAAGAGGGAAACGCCATGACCAGCCCCGTCGAAACCGCCATCCGCGGCCTCGTCACCCCCGCCCTCATGGGCGTCGCCAGCCTGAACCGCGCCATGCGCCGGTCGAAAGGACCGAACCCTTACCTCACTGGCGTCCACACGCCGCTGAAGGAAGAGAACACAATCACAGACCTCAAGGTGACGGGCACGATCCCCGCCGGCCTCAACGGTCTCTATCTCCGCAACGGACCGAACCCGCTGAAGATGCCGAACCCGGCGACCCACCACTGGTTCGTTGGCGACGCAATGCTGCACGGCATCCGCATCCAGGACGGCAAGGCTCCTTGGTATCGCAACCGCTGGATCCGCTCGACGCCGGTGAGCGAGGCGCTTCATGAAGCGCCGGTTCCGGGCCCGCGCGGACGTGGCAGCCCCAACACCAACGTCGTCGGCCATGCCGGCAAGATCCTAGCGATTGTGGAAGCCGGCGGCTATCCGGCGGAAGTCACCGAGACGCTTGAAACACGCCGCTTCTCCGACTTTGACGGCACGTTCGGAAAGGCTTTCTCCGCTCACCCCCACCTCGACCCTGACACCGGCGAGATGCACGCGATCTGCTATGCCGGCGGTGAAGCCACGACAATCTGGCACACGGTGCTCGACACGAATGGGAAGGTTCGCCGCAACGAACCCATCGAAGTGCAGAATGGCCCCTCGATCCACGACTGCATGATCACGAAGAACTATGTGATCGTCATGGACCTGCCGGTCACGTTCTCGATGAACGCGCTGATCTCTGGCGAGAGCTTCCCCTATCGCTGGAACGAGAAACACAAGGCGCGCATTGGCCTGCTGCCCCGCGAAGGCAAGGGCAGCGACATCATCTGGTGCGACATCGAGCCGTGCTACATCTTCCACCCAGCCAATGCTTTCGAAACCGCAGACGGCAAGGTGATCATGGATGCGGCCGTTCACGCCGACATGTTCAATGACGCGGTGCAGGGCCCGAACTCCAAATCGACGCCACTAGAGCGGCTGACCATCGACCCGGTCGCGAAGAAGGTCTCGCGCAAGGTGATCGACGCATCGCCGCAGGAATTTCCGCGTCCCGACGAGCGCCGTACCGGCAAACCGTATCGTTACGCCTACACACTCGCCTTGCCCGAAGGCGGCGACACGCGCTTCCTGGGCGACTCGCGGCTCTACAAGCACGACCTTGAGGCCGGCACGCGTGAAGTGCACGACTTCGGGCAGGGCAAGATGCCCGGCGAATTCGTATTCGTGCCCAAGCGCGCGGATAGCGGCGAGGACGACGGCTGGCTGGTCGGCTTCGTAATCGACACCGAGCGGAAGACGACTGACTTTGTGATCCTCGACGCCCGCAACTTCACCGGCGCGCCGCAGGCGACGATCACCATCCCGGTCCAGATTCCGCCCGGCTTCCACGGGAACTTCATCCCGCTGGCCTGAGCATAGACGCACTGCCGCGATCGCGCGGCAGTGCGATTTGATCCGTCGCAAGGCCACCTGCACCTCGTGTGCTCAGTTGTTGAGCTGGCCACAGGAGGACAGGACCATGGCGCTGTTTCGCATCACGCTGCGTCTTGCACGCAATCCCGGTACTGAGTTCGCCAATGGCGATGACCGTTACGGCTACACGCTCGTCGCCCCGCTGGACGGCGCAGGATTGCTGGATGAGGCTGCCTGGAAGGCCGATCACGCCAAGTGCACGGTGCGGCATTTCTCGCCTGACCTCCCAGCCCCGCGCGAGGGGCTGTTGAAGCGGCGCGGCGGCAACTGGTTCTTCGACTATGAGGCAGGCTCGACCGAGGATGACGAGCCGGTCTTCAAGCTGGGTCGCCACCCGTTCAAGGCGGGCGAATACGTGACCGTGACAGACGAGGACGACCGACCGCTGACTTACGCCGTCAAGGACGTCACGCGTCTCTAGCCCGGCACAGGCGGCGGCGCGCCGCCCCACACCAGGACGATGAGCGGCGTCGCGACGATCACCACGATGACCGATAGCGGAAGCCCCAGCCGCCAGTAGTCGCCGAAGCGATAGCCGCCCGGACCCATGACCAGCGTGTTACACTGGTGGCCGATGGGCGTGAGGAAATCACACGCGGCGCCGATCGCCACGGCCATCAGATAGGCATCGGGATTGACGCCCAGGCGGCTGGCGACAGCGGCGGCCATCGGCGCGACGATCAGCACGGTCGCAGCGTTGTTGAGGAAGGGCGTGATCGCCATGCCGACGATGATGAGCGTGGCCACGGCGAGGTAGGACGGCATCGGCTGCAGCAGGTCTGACAACGGCGCTGCAAGCAGGGCCGCCCCGCCCGTCCGCTCGATGGCCTCGCTGAGCGGGATCAGCGCGGCCAGCAGGACGAGCATCGAACCATCGATTGCGCGATAGGCTTCGGTGACGCCCATGACGCGGAGAAGCAATACGCCGACAGCCGCCGCCGCGAAGGCCAGGTGGATTGGGGCCCAGCCCATCGTGATGGCGAGGATGGCAGCGCCCAGAAGGACCACAGGCGCAAGGCCGAAGCGCTTCGTGCCAAGCGCCACCTTGCGCTCCGTCAGGGGGAGGACCTGCAGCTCCGCAAAGGCGGCGCCCATGTCGGCATCCACGGCCTTGAAGATGATGACGTCGCCGGCCCTCAGCCTGACGGCGCGCAGTTCGGTGGTGATGCGGGCGCCGCCGCGGCTGACGGCGAGGACGCTGAGACCATACTGCTCATGCAGGCGGGCCTGGGCGACGGTGCGATGTGCAAGGCGCGAGGACTGGCCAATCACGCCTTCGACGACGCGGATTTCCTCGGCGCTTTCCTTGCCTTCGCGGTGACGTTCGCCGGTAAGGGTGAGCTTTGCGGAGGCGGCGAATTTTTCGAGGTCTTCCTGCTCGCCTTCCACGACGATCCTGTCGCCTTCGGCCATGACGATGTCAGCTGCGCATTTGCGGCGCTTGCCGTTGGTGATGACGGAGACCAGCTTGACGTCTGCGCCAGCCAGCTTCTCAAGCTCGGTGCACGACTGGCCTGCGAACTCCGAGCCTTCGGGAAGGGACATCTCGGTCACATAGTGGGCCGACTCCAGCGCCTGCTCCACGCCCGCCGGGGGGCTGCGATCGATCCGGATGAAGTAGGGCGCGATCGCGAGGAAGATGAAGCCGGCCACGCAGATGCCGAGGCCCACGGGTGCGAAGTCGAAGAGCTGGTAAGGCTCGCCGAGGATCGATTCCCTGACGCTGGAGACGATGACGTTCGGCGATGTGCCGACCAGCGTCACGAGTCCGCCGAGCAGGGACGCGAACGCCATCGGCATCAGGAGGCGCGAGGCCGGCGTTCCTGATTTGCGCGCCACCTGCATGGCGATCGGCATCATGATGGCCAGCGCGCCGATGTTCTTGGTCGCCATCGACAGAAGCATAACGGCGCCCGCGAAGGCCGGAATCTGGAGCGTGGGCGTCTTGAGACGGCTGAGCACGGGGGACAGCACGGTCTCCACGACGCCGGAGCGGGCGATGGCGGCGCTGAGGACCAGGGCCGAGGCGATGATCCAGATGAGATCGTTGCTGAAGCCGGAGAACATCTCGTCTACCGGCACGACGCCGATCATCGCTCCAACGACCAGCGCCGTGAGAGCGACGAGATCGTATCGGTACTTTCCCCAGATGAAGAACGCGACGGTCGCGCCCATCAACCCGAAAGCCAGGCCCTGTTCGAGCGTCATGCAGACCCCTGTCCAGCAGGTAGAAATCCCTGAAACGGCGGGCCGTTCCAAGGATCTGTCCCTGTGATGCAGAGGCTGTCCCAGCGTTCGGGGTCCTGTGATAATCCGGGACCACGTGTAAGAAAGCCGGATTGCCGATGACTATCTCTCCCGAACGCCCATGATGGGGTACGGGACAGGTATGGACGCGCAGCGCCTCACCCAGGACGAGCTTTACGCCCGCGCGGCCGCCGAATTCGGCGGGGCGCTGGGCCGACTTGCCAGCGCCTATGAGCGCGATGCGGACCGCCAGCGCGACCTGCTGCAGGACATCCACTTTGCGATCTGGCGCTCGTTCGAGCATTATCGCGGCCTCGCGAGCCTGCGCACCTGGATCTATCGCGTGGCGCACAATACGGCGGCCAGCCATGTCTTGAAGGACAAGCGCGCGCGGATTTCGCAATGGGTAGATCTCGATCACATCGCGGATGCGCCCGATCCTTCCACTACGCAGGACATGCTAGCCGAGACCGACACGCTGACCCGCCTGATGGCGCTGGTGCACCAGCTGAAGCCGCCAGACAGACAGGTGATGCTGCTCTATCTCGACGGGCTCGACGCGAAGGAAACGGGCGAGATCACCGGTCTTTCGCCCGGGGCAGTCGCCACCCGCATCCACCGCATCAAATCCATCCTGGCCCGGCGCTTCAGCGCGCCAGAAGGGGCGAGCACATGAGCAACGAACACAACGGCGGCGACCTGCAATCGCTCTGGCAGTCCATGCCCGCGCCGCAGATCACCATCTCGGTCGAAGAGATGCGCGAGCGCGCGTCCGCTTTCGAGCGCAAGGTGCGCCGCCGCAACATGATCGAGTATGTCGCCGCCGGCATAGTGATCGTGATGTTTGCCTGGTATGCGACATGGCCCGCGCTTGCGACGCCGCTGTGGCCCATCGCCAACATCATGATCATCATCGGCACGCTGGTTGTGGTGTGGAATCTTCATCGGCTGGCCCGCGCCAGCGCGACGCCGGCCTCAGCGCCGGTTGAAGCGTTGCTCGACTTCCATCGCGCTGGACTGGTCCGCCAACGGGATGCGCTGCGCACGGTGTGGCTGTGGTATCTCGCGCCCTTCCTGCCTGGCCTTGCGTTGTGGTTCGCGGCCCTGTGGGTTGGAACGCCATCGCACATGCAGACCCTGAAATGGGGCATGAGCCTGGGCGTGTCTGCAGCCTTTGCGGCCCTGGTCTTTGCCGCCATCGCCGTGCTCAACCTGTTCGGCGCAGCCCGCCTCGACCGCCTCATCGACGAACTCGACAGCTACAAGGACTAGACCCATGCGCCCCTTCCTCCGCTTCGCCCTCGCCACCATCTCTGTCGGACTTGCCGCCCAGGGAACAGCCATGGCCCAGACGTCCGCCTTTCCCGACAACGCCGCGCTCACGCAGATCCTGCAATCCCGTGTGGAGGATGGCCGCGCAACCGGCCTCGTCCTCGGCGTGATGGAGGCGGACGGGACAACGCGCATTGTCAGCTTCGGGAATCCCGGCGCCGGCGCACGGCCGCTTGGAGATGACAGCGTGTTCGAGATCGGCTCGGTGACCAAGGTGTTCACCACGACGCTGCTGGCCGATATGGTGCAGCGAGGCGAAGTCTCGCTCGACGTCCCCGCGCAGACCTATGCGCCGCCGGGGATGACGCTGCCCACGCGCAACGGCAAGGCGATCACGCTGGCGCACCTGGCCGAGCAGAATTCAGGGTTGCCGCGCCTGCCCGGCAATCTCGATCTCGGCGCGGTCGACATGGCGAACCCGTATGCCGGCTACACGACGCAGATGCTCACGGAGTTTCTCGGCAGTTACGAGCTGCCGCGCGATCCGGGCGCGGAGTTCGAATACTCGAACCTCGGCATGGGCCTGCTGGGCGCCCTGCTCGCCCATCGTGCGGGCACGGATTACGAAAGTCTGGTGCGCGCGCGTATCCTCGATCCGCTGGGCATGAAGATGTCGGGCATCACGCTGTCGCCAGAGATGCAGACGCTGCTGGCGAAGGGGCATTCGGCTGAAGGGGCGCCCGCGCAGAACTGGGACCTGCCATCGCTGGCGGGCGCGGGGGCGCTGCGCTCGACAATGACCGACATGCTGAAATTTCTCGACGCGAATATCGGCGAACCGAAGAGCGACCTCGAACGCGCGATGCGCCTGGCGCAGAAGGCGCGCTTTCCGCTTGGCGGCGACGCGGATATCGGGCTGGGCTGGATCACGGTCAACACGGCTTCGAGCAGCTTTGTCTATCATGACGGCGGCACGGGCGGATATGGCGCGATCATCGCCATCGACACGAAGCGCAATGTTGGCCTCGTTCTGCTTGGCAATCGCACGGGTATTCCCGAAGACATCGCGATGCACCTGATGGACAAGTCCATTCCGCTGACGCCGCCGCCGACGGGCGAGCGGCAGGAAGTCACCGTGCCCGCGGATGTGATGGCGCAATATGTAGGCGTCTATGCGCTCGATACGATGCCGGCCTTCAAGCTGACGGTTACACTGGAAGGCGGCCAGTTGCACATGCAGGCTACCGGGCAGCAGAAGTTTCCGATCTTCGCAGAGTCGCAGACGAAGTTCTTCCTGAAGGTCGTGGACGCGCAGGTGTCGTTTGTGCCCGCCGCGGAGGGTAAGCCCGCGCATCTGATCCTGCATCAGGGCGGCATGGACCAGAGGGCGACGAAGGAGTGATCTCAAGCCTGCCGGGCGCGAGCCCTGCGGCCGGGATCAGTCATCATCCAGCGAACCGAACGGACCTTCCTCGCCTTCGTCGTCAGGTTCGAGGTTTTCTTCCTCGTAGTCTTCGTCGTCGTCGTCATCTTCCTCTGGCTCGCCATACCATGCGTCTTCGTCCTCAACCGGTTGCGGCAAGCGTTCTTCCAGCATTTCTGCGACCGTTCCCGGCGGAAGTTCACGCGCGCCTTCGATCACCCAAGAGAGATACTCCTCCGGCCCGCCGTTGAGATAGGGCGGTGGGGAGACGGGCTTGAACACGGCGGCCATCCCCTCCTCCAGCGAGAGACTGTTCAGGACCGAGCCGATTTCCTGGACGGTGTGCCAGGCAAGGTCGTGATCGATGTCGATTGAGAACTTGATCCACCAGCCGCCATCGGCTTCCTCGCCCGTGCCGATGCCCTGCGAGCGCGTGTCGTTGATTTCAACGGCAGGGATACGCACGAGAAAATCGATCAGCTTTGCGAACTTTGGATGATGCGTTTCAGACATCTTCGAACCCTTCCGCCGCGCAAAGTTGACCTTGCCGTGATCCGGGCGTTTGCTCCAGCGAAACGATGAGGGAGCGGCGCATGGCGCAGGCGTGGAAGAAGGGGCGCGGGAAGATGGGCCCGATGGCGCCGCTGCTGGGGCGATGGAAGGCGAAGGCGGATACGCCGATGGGCCCGGTGGCCTGCATCCGAAACTACGAGAAGTTTGGCGACGGGTATGTGCGGCTCGAGGCGGAATGGAAATTCAGCGACAAGGGCGCAGAGCGGTCTTATCGGGAAATTGCGCTATTCGGGCCCGACAAAGATAGTGTGCTGACATTCTGGTCCTACACCAGCGACGGCAAGAAGAGTTCGGGCCGGCTGGCGGATGGGAGCGACATCCACCCGCAGGCCGTGTGCTTCGAGGCGCAGATGGACGCGGGGCTGGCGCGGCAGGTTTTCTGGCCCGCCGATTCGGGGGGCATGCACTGGGTCGTCGAGTCAAAGACGAAGAAGGGCTGGAGCCGGCTTGCCGATCACCACTACCGCCCGGCCTGATGCCGCGTTAGACCGGTGCAAACGCTCTGAAGCGTGAATGAGGAGACGACCCATGCGATTTGCAATCCTGTCATTGTCCGCGTTGGCGCTTGCCGCGTGTGGCGGCGAAGCTCCGGCCAAGCCCGCCGAACCTGCCGTCCCGGCTGCTGATGCGCCTGCTGCGGATGCGCATGAAGGCCACGGCCCGATGGACGCGAACATGCAGGCCGCGGATGCGGCCGATGACGCCAGCCAGGCGGAAACGCCCGATGGCTTCATGTATCACACCGACACCTCGAAGACCGAGACCATCCACCTGCCGACCGCCGCGGGCGTGACGTGGACGGTGACCCCGGAAGATCCGACGCAGGTTGAATTCACCGACGCGGCCGATATGGCCATGGCGGATGGCACGACGCATCACGTGATCACGTTCAAGCCGCTCACGTCCGGCGTTATCGCCAAGGTGAAACTTGAGAAGCGCGAAGGCGCGAATCCGGAAGGCCCGGTCGTCGAGACGCGCAACATCAACGTGATGATCCACTAGGCTGCATCGAAGTTCAGACAAGCGGAGGGCGCGGGTTCATCACCCGCGCCCTCTTTTTTCGTCGGATATGGTGGATCGGATCAGCCCGGCTTGGAGGCTGGCGCCGTGGTCTTCGCTTCAACCCACTTGCTGAACTCGGCGACGGTCAGAGCCTTGTTCTTGTCCCCGTCATACGCGTCGAAATCAGCCTGCGTGATTTTCGCGTCGATGGTCTGCACCTCGGTCAGCGACAGTGCGCCGTCCTTGTTGGCGTCGTGCTTGGCGAAGGCCTGTTCAGCCATCGACTTTTCCGGGGCGGGCGGCGCAGTCGGCGTCTGGGCCAGAGCGGGCGCGGAGAAAACGGCGAGCGTAGCTGCGGCAAGAAGTGTCTTCATCATGTTTGATTCCTCTACTGTTTCCCGACCAGGTTCCCCGGCGGCACAGCCGTCTGTCCTTGGTTGGCAAACGATGGGCGGCCTGCCTGGTTGCAGGTTCCTCCCTGACCATTTGGTCAGGCTGGGCCGGACAAAAACCGCGCCTGCCGCAAGGCCGCGATTTTCGAGGATTTTTTCGCTACGCGGCCGCAGTCGGGCGACCTCTGCCTCACGAAACTTTCACGATTACGCCAGAAGCCTGAAACGGTTCCGCCAGCACCATTTGTCGCCTTGCGCGTGAGGCTCTTCTGCAACATGTATGTGACATTGGAGTCATGTGGGGGCCAGTCAGGTTCAGGCAGTACATGATACGTAGACAAGTTGCGTACCAGCCCGGCTCGCGCGTTCAGTGGGCCGATGCTGGAAAGACCGTGCAGGGCATCATCCGCAAGGTCTTCACCCATCGCCTCGAGCGAACAATGAATGGCGCGACGGTCACGCGGCCGGCGAACAGGCGCAATCCGGCTTATCTTATCGAGCAGGAATGCGGCTCCGAGCTATTGCTCAATCATAACGATCTTCTTCCGAGCCTCTGAGGCTTCGCGACCTAGGGTTCGAACAGGCCCGCTTTGGCGCGCGGCGCCTTGCGCGACTTCTCGATGCTGACGCCTGGATAGCCCTTCAGCGGGCCGACCGGCGCGCCGAGATAGGCCCAGTCCTGCAACTCCCCGATGGCGAGGTGATACTTCGCCTCGCGGCCGATGCGGCCGGCGAACAGGGCGCGCGGCACGTTCAGCCATTTCGGCGACCCTCCCCGCGCGAACATCAGCGGTGTCCCGCATCGCGAGCAGAAAGATCGCACGTGCTTGCGCTCTGCATCCACGAATGTGGAGACCAGCTTCTCGCCCCGCGCGATGCGCACCTTGCTCTTCCAGCAGCCGGCATAGGTCGCGTAAGCGGCGCCATGCGCGCGGCGGCTGGCTTCGGAGTGATCGTGCCAAGCCCAGAAGGCGGGCATATCGATCTCGATCTCCACCCCGCCACAGAGACATGCGCCAGAAACTGTTTCGGCAGCTTTCATTCGCGGCCGGGGCGGTTTCACCGGTTTGGCTTTGGCAGGCATGCTTGGCCCCATTCATCTCGACGCGGCGCAGCAAACATCGGATAATGCCGCTCGTACAAGCATGCGGGCGAAAATGGCGGACGGAACACTCAGCAAATCTGCCGGCATTACCGCCGAAGGCTGGCTTACGGACAGCTGGTATTTCGCGTGCGCGTCGAAGACGCTGGCGCGGGGGACGCAATTCCGCCGGATCATTCTGGGCCAGCCGGTATTGCTGGCGCGGACGGAGGCGGGCGAAGCGTTTGCGTTGCGCGACATCTGCCCTCACCGCCTGGTGCCGCTGTCGGCGGGGCAACAGGTGATGACGGACGGGCAGCCGACGATCCAGTGCCCTTATCATGGCTGGCGCTTCGGGGCGGACGGGCAGTGCAAGCTGATGCCCTCGCTGCCGAAGCCCGAGGACTTCGCGACCGACAAGGTGCGCGTGCGGCGTTATCCGCTGCATGAAGTGAACGGGATGATCTTCATCTACGTGGCGGACAATCCGCGCGTGGACGAGCCGCCAGCCGCGCCGCCGCCGAGCTTTGCGATTGGCGAGGGGCTGAACCCGAAGTTCATCGTGCACCAGATGTTCAACGCGCACATGGACGATGCTGTCGTTGGGCTGATGGACCCGGCGCATGTGCCGTTCGTTCACAATCAATGGTGGTGGCGGCCGCCGAGCACGGGGCTGCGCCTCAAGGAGAAACTGTTCGAGCCTTCAATGCGCGGATGGGCGCTGGCGAAACACGCACCTTCGGGCAATTCGCTCGCCTACCGGGCGCTGATGGGCGACAAGGTGACGACCGAGATCGTCTTCCAGATTCCCGGCTTCCGGTGGGAGATCATCGAAGCGGAGAAGCGCCGCATCTTCACCCTCACCTGCCTCACACCGATCAGCATGAAGAAGACGCGCATCACGCAGATCACGTTCTGGAACAATGCGCCGTTCCTTGATGTGGCGCTGCCGATCCTGATTCCCGCGGCACAGAAATTCCTTGGGCAGGACGGCCACATGGTGAACCTGCAGAACAAGGGCATGGCCTATCAGCAGAACATGCTGTGGATCGACGACATCGACGTGCAGGCCAAGTGGTATCGCACGCTGAAGAAGGAATGGGCTGCTTCGCGGGCGGAGGGACGGCCGTTTGTGAATCCGATCGAGCCGCGGACATTGAGGTGGCGGAGCTAATCGAGATCGACGATCGCGACGTGCTTGCCTCCCTTGAGTTCCTTGAAGACGAGCGCATAGGGCGTCGTGCCCTCAAGTTTTTCACCGTGTTCCCTTGCGTAGAGTTTCCTGATCGCAGCGGCCGCATCGCGGTTCTGCCAGGTTGATTCTTCCTCCCCGTGCCCGACATAGGCGAGCGGCTTGCCGCGCAGCACGGGCCACTGGAATGCGTTGAAGGTTGCAAAACCGGGCGTCCGCTGCATCACCTCGGCCTCAAGATCTGGATCGACATCGCCATCGAGATCCGCGTCGTGAAGGCTGACACGGCCTTTGATGTGTTCGGCCAGGTTGCCGTTTGCGATGCAGCGCGCACAGACCGATGGCTTTTCTCCCGCGGTGTAGACGAGGCAGTCATAGAGCCACACGCTCAGCCGCTTGCAGACGTCGCAGAGCTGGTCGGATTCAACGAATGCACCGCGCTCGTAGGCGCCGGGGTGAAAGCGAAAGAACGGCTTGTCGTCGGACACTGTGCTGCCCCCTCGCAATAGAATGGCCCCGCAACAGCCAGCGCTGCGGGGCCATCGATAAGTGTATTCTGCCGATCGCTACCTACTTCAACCCCGCCTTGAAGTTGGCGAGCAGGCGCGTCCACGCTTTTTCGGCGAGTGGCTCGTCGTAGACTTGGCTGTCGGTGGGGCACCAGCCGTGCTGGGCGGCGTAGACTTCGATCTCGGCCTTGATCTTGGTCTTGGCGAATTCATCGCGCAGCTTGTCCTTGATCGTGGGGTCCTGCGCGTCGTCGTTCTGGGCGACGGCGATCAGCATGTTGGTGGCCTTCATCTGCGGGATGAGCAGGTGCGGGCTGGTCGGCGCGGCGGTGAGCAGGCCGCCGCCATGGAAGCTCGCGCCGGCGCCGATGCGGTTCGGCAGGAAGCCGGCGGTGCGCATGACGAGGGGGCCGCCCATGCAATAGCCAGTCGTGCCGGCCTTCTTCTTCGCATCGACCGAGCCATGCTTGTCGAGCCAGGCGAACATCGCGGTCGCGTCCTTACGGCAGTTTTCCGGATCGCTGACGGTGGGCTGCATCAGGCCGACGAGGCGCGTGCGCACCGGAGCGTCGGAGAATTTTTCGGTGGTGGCGTCGAACACCTGGCCGCGCTGGAGGCGATAGAAGGGGTTGATGGTAAGCACGGCATAGCCCGCCTGCGCGAGGCGCTTGCCCATGCCGCGGAAGGCGGGGCGCAGGCCCATGATGTCGGGCCAGACGAGAACGGCGGGGTGCTTGCCGAAGGCGGGCACTGCAAAGTGGACGTCGGCCTTGCCGTCAGGTGTGTCGATGTCGAGTTCCATCTCGACCACAGGGAGCTTCGTGGTCTGGGCCTCGGCCTCGACCGTAGCGAGGTTGGCGAGGGCAAGCGTGGCCGCGCCGGCAGTGATCGCGCCGCGACGGGACACGCCACCTTCCTTGAAGAATTCCTGGTTGCTGATTTCGGTATGCTCGTCGCACATCTGACGTCTCTCCCTGTTTCCCACGCTTGGCCGTTTGGGCCGTTGGCGACGAGCCTACACGGAATGTTTCGCCGGGCGCAAATCGCGCGGGTGTGATGGCGGGAAGCGGCTTCAAACGCCTGCCGGTTCGGGCCTAGCGTTCCAGCCAGCCTTCGGCTTTGGCCCATTTGAAGTCGGCCGTGGCGGAGGCGGCGAGTTTTTCGGTGGCGTAGCCTTCCTGCCCTGCCCCATAGACGCGGCCGCCAATGATGCGGACCTGGACGCGTTGGGAATTCTGGATCGACAGTTCGGCGGAGGCGTCGAATTCGATGCGGTGGCGGGCGAGGCCGCATTCCATGGTCACGCGGCGCATGCCGCCTATGCGGCGGGTGGAAACGACGAGACCGGGAATACCGGGGCCGCCATCGGTGACCATCTCGACATCCTCGGGACGCAGATAGAGCTGGGCGGGGCCATCGGGCAACGCGCCAACGTCGAGATCGATGACGCGCTCGTCCAGCGTGGCGCGGCCATTGCCGATGGTGACGGGAATAACGCTGGATTCGCCGATGAAGGAGAAGACGAAGGGCGTGGCGGGCGTGTCATAGATTTCGTCGGGCGTGGCGGACTGTTCGATCTGGCCGTTATTCATCACGACAACACGGTCTGCCAGCTCGAGGGCCTCTTCCTGGTCGTGCGTGACGAACAGGGTTGTGTGGCCGGTGCGTTCGTGGATTTCGCGCAGCCAGCGGCGGAGGTCTTTCCTCACGCGGGCGTCGAGCGCGCCGAAGGGTTCGTCGAGCAGCAGCACGGAGGGCTCGATGGCGAGGGCTCGGGCAAGCGCCACGCGCTGGCGCTGGCCGCCGGAGAGCTGGGAGGGGAAGCGCTTTTCAAGGCCAGAGAGCTGCACGAGATCGAGCAGTTCCATGACGCGCTTCTTGATGTCGCCATCCTTCGGCTTGTTCTTGCGGCGGGCGCGCAGGCCAAATGCGATGTTGTCCATCACGCGCATGTGGCGGAAGAGCGCGTAATGCTGGAAGACGAAACCCACGCCGCGATCCTGGATGCGGCTTTCCGAAGCGTCGCGATCGTCGAAATAGACGATGCCGGCATCAGGCGTTTCGAGACCGGCGATGGTGCGCAGGAGCGTGGTCTTGCCCGAGCCGGAAGGGCCGAGCAGCGCCACGAGTTCGCCCGACCCAACCGTGAGCGACACGTCGGACAGCGCGGCCATGCCGGCGTAGTTCTTTGAGACGTTCTCGACGCGGACTTGCATAGGGCTACTTCAGTCTTTCACTCAATGGCGACGCTGGGCGGCGAGAGAGCCGGCGAAGCGGGCCTCGAGGATGGATTTGACGGCAAGGGTAACGAGGGCCAGCAAGGCGAGCAATGAGGCGACCGCGAAGGCGGCGGCGGCCTTGTTGTCGTGGTAGAGAATCTCGATGTGGAGCGGCAGCGTGTTGGTCTGGCCGCGGATGTGGCCGGAGACGACGGAGACCGCGCCGAATTCGCCCATTGCGCGGGCGTTGCAGAGCAGGACGCCATAGAGCAGGCCCCACTTCACGTTCGGGAGTGTAACGAGGAAGAAGGTGCGCCAGCCGCCGGCGCCCAGCGAAACGGCCGCTTCCTCTTCCGATGAGCCCTGCTGCTGCATCAGCGGGATGAGTTCGCGGGCGATAAAGGGGAAGGTGATGAAGATCGTCGCGAGCACGATGCCGGGGACGGCAAAGAGGATCTTGACGTTGTTGGCGTCGAGCCAGGGGCCGAGCGCGCTGTTGGCGCCGAAGAGCAGAACAAAGATGAGGCCGGAGACGACCGGAGAGACGGCGAACGGCAGGTCGATCAGCGTCAGCAGGAACGCCTTGCCCTTGAAGTCGAACTTGGCGATGGCCCAGGCGGCGGCGACGCCGAAGACAAGGTTAGCGGGCACGGCGATGGCCGCGACAAGCAGCGTTAGCTGAAGCGCAGACATGGTGTGGGGCGACGTCAGCGCCTCGAAGAAGACGCCGACGCCGCGGCCGAAGGCCTCGATGAAGACGACGAGCAGCGGGGCGATGAGCATCACCCCGAGGAAGGCGAGCGCGAGCGCGATGAGGACGCCGCGCGTGATCGGGCCTTCGCCGATGGCCTGTTTCTGGCGGCGCTTCTGAGCAGTGTTACTCATGGCCGAACCATTTCCGGCTCCAGGCCTGCAGCAGGTTGATCACGAACAGCATGACGAAGGCGATCACCAGCATGATGGTGGCGATGGCGGTGGCCCCCGCATAGTTGTGTTCGTCGAGCTTGATGACGATGAGCAGCGGGGCGATCTCGCTCTCGAACGGCAGGTTATTGGCGATGAAGATGACCGAACCATACTCCCCTACTCCGCGCGCGAAGGAGAGCGCGAACCCCGTGAGGATGGCGGGGAACATTGCGGGGAGGATGACGCGTGTGACTGTGCGGAAACGGCCGGCGCCGAGGGTGGCGGAAACTTCCTCGGTCTCGCGGTCGATCTCTTCCAGCACGGGCTGGACAGTGCGCACGACGAAAGGGAGGCCGACGAACATCAGCGCAAATACGACGCCGAGCGCGGAGAAGCCGACTTTCACGCCGAAGACATTCTCGAGGATGGTGCCGAAGGGGCCGTTGGGGGCGTAGAGCGTGGCGAGCGCGATGCCGGCGACGGCTGTGGGGAGCGCGAAGGGAAGATCCACGGCGGCGTCGAGCCAGCGGCGGCCGGGGAAGCGGTATCGCACCAGCACCCAGGCGATGAGGACGCCGAATATCGTGTTGACGATGGCCGCGAGCATGGCGGCGCCGAAGGAGAGCTGGAGGGCTGCCGAGACGCGGGGGTCGAAGGCGATGGCCCAGAATTCGTTCCAGCCGAGGGAGGCGGACGAGATCGCGAGCCCGGCGAGCGGAAGCAGAACGATGAGCGAGAGGTAGGCGATCGTGTAGCCGAGGCTGAGCCCGAAGCCGGGCAGAACGGAGCGGCGGCGCCACTTGGCGCGTGGCGGCTTGCCTGCGGGCTGCGCGTTGATGGCGGGCGCGCTCATGGCTTGCTGGCCGGCTGGTAGATCTGGTCGAACAGGCCGTCGGCCGCGAAGTGCTTTTTCTGCGCGGCGGTCCAGCCGCCGAAGAGCGGATCGTCTATGGAAACCATCTCGACGGGCTGGAAGCGCTTGAGGTCTTCGGGGTCAGCGGCGGTGGGGTCGTTCGGGCGGAAATAGTTCTTCGCGATGATGCGCTGGCCCTCGGGCGAGTAGAGATGAAGGAGGTAGTCCTCCGCGACCTTGCGGGCATTGTGACGGTCTGCGTTGCCGGGGACGACGGCGACGGGCGGCTCGGCCTTGATCGACATCGAGGGGTAGACGAGTTCGAACTCGCCGGGCGAACTCTCGATGAGCAGATGGTAGGCCTCGTTCTCCCACGTGATGAGGACATCGCCTGTGCCCTGCTTCGAGAATGTAGTGGTGGAGCCGCGTGCGCCGGAATCAAGCTTGGCGGCGTTGCGGTAGATGGCGCCGACGAACTGGGCCGTGCGGGCTTCGTCGCCCCCGAAGCGGCGGTCGGCATAGGCCCAGGCGGCGAGATAGTTCCAGCGCGCGCCACCCGAGGTTTTCGGATTGGGCGTGACGACGGAGACGCCGGTGCGCGTGAGATCATCCCAGTCGCGGATGGTCTTCGGATTTCCCTTCCGGACGAGGAAGACGATGGTCGAGGTGTAGGGCGAGGAGTTGGCAGGCAGCAGCGTGCGCCAGTTCTCGGGGATCTTGCCGGAGCGCTGGGCGATCTGGTCGATGTCGTTCTGCAGGGCCAGGGTCACCACATCGGCAGGGAGGCCGTCGATCACCGAGCGCGACTGCTTGCCGGACCCGGCGTGGGACATGCCGATGCTGACGCGCTTGCCGTCAGGCGTGCGGTAGCTGGCCGAGAAGGCAGCGTTGAATTCCTCGTAGAGGTCGCCGGTGGGATCGAAGGAGGCGTTCAGGAGCGTCACCTCGTTGTCGGCCGCTCCGCACGCGCCAAGCGCCAGCGCCACGAGCGCGCCGATCATTCGCCTGTGCATGGGAACCTCCACCACGGTTACGCTAGTGATGTGGTCGTGTTTGTCAAACAGGCAAGTCGGGGCCGGGCGTCTCGGAATTACGCCACCATCTCGCGCAGGCGGACGGGCAGATTGGCGCCTACAGCGTCGGCTATCGTGGTGCGGTCGAGCACGGCGCGGGTAGCGTCAGCGACCTGGGCGAAGACGCGCCGGATCTCGCAGGAGGCCTCCTCCTTGCAGTCTTCGCAACGCCGGTAGGCGATCTTGGACAGGCACGGCAGCGGGGCGATGGGGCCGTCGACAATGCGCAGCACTTCGCCGAACGAAATGGTGTCTGCGGGGCGCAAAAGCCCATAACCACCGGCTTTTCCGCGGCGCGAGACTACGAGGCCGTGATGCTTGAGTTCGAGCAGGATCTGCTCGAGGAACTTCTTCGGGATGGCCTGAGCCTCGGCGATGTCGCCGATGAAGACAGGCTTGCCCGTGGGCTGCTTGGCGAGGGCGACGAGGGCCCGGAGCGCGTACTTGGCTTTCTGAGAGATCATTGTGCGCTCGGGGCAGGAAAGTCGTCACAGGGCCGCGATATTCTTCGCGACTCTGGGGAAACTATATCGACTCTGTAGAGTAAGTAAACGCGACCGGCCGGTACGCCTGTCGGCCCCGGGGCGGGGCAAATCGCGCATCGACCGCGCTGCGTGACAGTGGCATGACGTTTTCATGACACTGAGAGAATTCCTTGTGGTTGCAGCCACTTCGCTCGCGGCAGCCGGACCGGCGCTGGCGCAGACGGACGGGGCCGAGGCGGGCGACAAGCGTAGCCCGTTCGAGGCGGCGCTTGGCCTCCCAGATGGCGTGCGCGTCTCAGGCTCCATCCGTCCGCGTTATGAAACGGTGGCGAACACCTTCGTGGCTGGTCACACCGGGAGCGACGAACTGCTCAGCGTGAAGTCGCTGCTGCAGGCAGAGCTGGACGCAGGTCCGCTGACCTTCACGAGCGAATTGCTGGATGCGCGTTGGCTGGGTGGGGATGAAGGGAATTCGGGCGGCAACCAGATCGACACGCTGGAGCCGATCCAGCTGTTTGCGTCGTGGACGTGGAACAACGCGTTCGCGCCGGGTGCTGCATTGAAGGCCGACGCCGGGCGCTTCACAGTGGATGTTGGTTCACGCCGGCTGGTTGCGCGACCGAACTTCAGCAACCTCATGCTCGGGTTTGATGGCGTTCGCACGACGTGGACTAGCGCAGACAAGCTGAAAGTGACGGCATTTGCCGTTTCGCCGACGCGGCGCGAGCCGGACGACCTCCCTTCCCTGTTCGACAATGAGGTCGCGCTGAATGCGACCACAGATGGCATCCGGTTTATTGGCGCGCATCTCGACGCGCCGCTGCCGCATGAAATTCGCGGTGAGGTTTATGTGTTCGGGCTGGATGAGCGCGATACCAGCGATGCGCCATCGCGCGATCGCGACCTGCTGACGATTGGCGGGCGCCTGTTTCGTAAGCCGTCTGGCGGCGCGTGGGATATAGATGCCGAGCTGGCGCATCAGACAGGCACGGGTCGGGCGAGCACAGCAGCGCTGGATGTGATCGACCTCGATCATGAGGCGATGATGCTGCACTTGGAAGGCGGCTACTCCTTCGAAGCGCCGATGTCGCCGCGCATGTCGGTTCTCTACGATTTTGCGTCGGGGGATGAATCGCCGGTGGACTCCGATAGCGGCCGCTTTGATCCGCTGTTTGGCGACCGGTCGTTCGAGTTCGGACCGACGAGCATCTGGGGCTTGCTGGCTCGCGGCAATCTTTCCTCGGCGGGCGTGAGGCTGGAGTTTGAGCCGGACGAGGCGTCTGACGTGTTGCTGATGGTGCGCCATATCGAGCTGGCGGAGGCGCGCGACCGGTTCGCCAATAGCGGCGTCGTGGACGTGACGGGCACATCGGGCCGGGAGGTGGGCCAGCAGGTTGAGGTGCGCTATCGCCGCTGGCTGGTGGACGATGCTGTGCGACTGGCGGTTGGCGGGGCGGTGCTGCTCGAGGGCGCGTTCCTGGAGAGCGCGCCGAACGCCACTGGCGAGGGCGATGCGGTTTACGGGTATTCCGAGATCAGCTGGATGTTCTGAACGCCAGAGGCGCGATTGCGCGCCCTACCCCAGCCGCACGCCAACAAACGTGCGTCGCATGGTGAGCTGGTGTTCGACGTGGGCGATGGCTTCGAGGGCTTCGCCGAGGCGGTCTTTTACGGTGGAGATCGCGACGCCGGCGGCGACGTTGGAGACATTGCCCGAGCGGCCGAGCCTTTCGGCGGTCTCGCACGCGTCGCCCAGATCCATCGCGCCGACTGAGCGGGCCGCGCCCTTGATGGCGTGGGCGGCGTCCGCCCAGTGTTCGGCATCGGTGGCAGGATCGAGCATGCGCGACCAGAGTTCGGCGGACTGGCGGAAGATGCCCAGCGCTTCGGCTGCGAGCGCGGCGTCGGAGCCGGTCATCGTTTCGAGTTGGGCGAGATCGAGCACGGCTGTCATGGCGCGAAGTGTCGGATGAGCCGGGAAACGCAAGGTTAACCGCACGACGCGCGCGCGGCGGCTGAACGGGGCGTTCATCTGGCCTTCAAGTTGGAGAGAGGACACTCTGTTCCTTATTCTCCGGGGAGGAGACCTCACATGTTTCGCAATATCCTTGCGGTCGTGGCCGTTGCGCTGGCGACGGTGACGGCGATTGAGCCGGCCATGGCGCAACGCGGCGACCGGGGCGGCGATGGTGGACGCGATCGTGGCGGCGACCATCGTGGTGATCGGGGCGGCCGGGGCGGTGGAGACTGGGACCGGGGCGATCGCGGTGGACGTGGTGGCAGCGATTGGGATCGGGGTGGCCGCGGCGGCGGGCGCGATCATGATCGGGGCGGACGCGGCTGGGATCGCGATTGGGATGACGACTGGAACTGGGGCTACAGCAGCGGCTGGGATTATGGCGGTTGGGGCCATGGGCATTACTATCGCGACGACGACTGGTGGGTGGGCCTGGCGCTGGGCTCTGCCCTGCTCGATTACGCCCTGACTCCGGACACTTATTACGGCGGCAGTTCGTATTCGTACCGTGGCGACTATGCGGGGTATCCCGCGCAGGCGCCGAATGCTTGGGGACTGCGGGCGAACCAGTGCCGGTGGGACCGCGAGTTGGGCTACTGGTACAACCGGCCTGCGGACGTGGAAGTGCAGCGCTGTGCGGACGGATATGGATCGGTCTACGTGGTGCAGGGATCGCACCGATTGTTGCAGTATCGCTGAGGCCGGGGCTGCCGCGTCGGGAAACGTGGCGGGCGGGGAACGATTCCCCTTAAATCGGTAGGGATGTCGAATTTTCGCCTTGATGCTTAGCCAGCTTGGGCTCACAAGGTTCGGGTGTCAGGTTCGGCCGGGTAAGGGGTTCGCCCGATGATCGAAGTCATCGTCAACGTTCGGGATGCGGTGTTCGCGGCTCTGGTCGCGTGGACGGGCGTGGGCGACGCCGAAGGGCCGAAACCGGCCAAGGACCAGGTGGCGCCGGCCTCCAAGACGGCGATCGAGAAGCCCGCCCAGCAGCACCAGCCGGCTCAAAAAGTCTACTAATCAAGAATCGGCCGTTTACCGCGGAAGTCGCAGCCCCCACGGGGGTTTTTGCGTTTGTTCGCCTGCCGGGATTAATGGCGGGCTGATGATTCAACCGGTCTGTGTGACTCAACCCTCTTTTCAATCGCGTACATGACCTGCAAGTTCGGCTCGCTGTGTGGGCAGGTCCAGTGACCCGGAAAATCTTCCGGGGCCCCTGCTGCGCCTGCTTGCTGGCGCGTTGTAGCCACAGTGAACAGGCCCATTGCCGTCATGACGGACCTCTCCGACCGACGTAACTCTACCGCTCGCATCCGCTCGCAGCTCGAGGCCGCACGCACGGCCGGGGCGTGGATGCCATGGGCGGGGGCGGCGCTTGCGCTCCTGCTGTGGGGCGGGGTTGCAGCCTGGATGATTGCCGTCATCGGCTTCGACGGGCTTTTCGCGCAGCCGCCTCTGGTTCTCGCCGGCGGGTTTGCGGCGCTGTTCGCGCCGGGACTCGCTCTGATCTGCGCGGGCGTCATGGCGCGCGAGGGCGCACGCTCAGCTGAAGCCAACGCGGTTGTGCTGACATCGGCGCGACTGCTGCTGGAGCCGGCGGAGGCTTCGCGCTCTGAAGTGATGAGCCTGGGCGAGGCGGTGGCCAGCCAGACGCAGTCGCTGAACCGCGCGCTGATGGAAACACGCACGCGGCTTGATGCGCTGAAAGGCGATATCGATACGAGCGTGACGGCGGCGTTGAAGGCGGCCGAGATCGTGCGCGCGGATTCCGAAGTCCTGGTTTCCAAGATGAGCGCAGAACGCCAGAGCATGACGGCGCTGGCCGAGACGCTGCGCACGCAGTCTGACCAGCTCGCGAAGTCGATTCCGCGCCATGCGCAGCTGATGTCGGAAGCGACGCGCGCAGCGCAGGACCAGGTGCGGCAGGCAGACACGACGCTGGACCAGCGCCTGCGCGATCTCACCGAGACGGCGGGGCATCTGGCCCAGCGCATCAACCAGCTCGACACGATGGGAGCGGAAAGCCGCAAGCGGGCGCAGAACCTTGCCAGCGTGCTGATGCGTCTGGACGAGCAGCTGGTGCAATCGCAGCGCATGGTGGAGTCCGCGACGAAGGCGGGCGAGCTGGCGGCGGCGGCGACGAAATCGACGGCCGAGACGCTGCGCGACACGATGTCGGATGCGATCGGATCGGCGCTGAAGGCGACGGAGACAATCACGGCGCGCTCGGCGCAGGCGTCTGACGATGCGCGCAATTCTCTGATGCTGATGAAGGAAGCAGCGCTACAGGCGGAGGCGACCACGAAGGCTGCCTCACACGCGGCGCGCGCACATGCGGACGAGACGGAAAAACGCATCAACCAGCTGTCGGACTCCCTGTTCCGGACGGCGACACGCGCGACCAATGCGGCCGAGGAAGGCCTCGAGCGGGCGCGCCAGCGGATCGAGAAGGCCTCGCACCTCATCGGGCGGATGAAGGACGACGTGGAACCGTCTTCGGTCGACGATCTGATCCTGGAGCCGATCCCGAAAGTGTCGGTGGCGCCCCCGGTTGTCTCGCCCGCGCCGGTTGCAGCGAAGCCGGAGCCCAAGCCCGAGCCGCGCCCGGAGCCGGATCGCCCCTTCCCGCTGTTTGCCGCCCGCGAGACGCCGGCGTCGCAGCCGCCTGCGCCGCAGCCTAATGGCGGACATACGAATGGAACCTACGGCAATCAGCCCAGCCTGACCCAGGCCAGCGTGACCTCGCTCTTTGCGGCGCAGAAGCCGACGGCGTCGGCCATGGTGCATGACGATCCACTGCTGGACGACACGCGTGGCGATGGCGCCCACGACGATGAGCTGGTGCTCCAGCATGTGGCGACGCCCTCGCCGCGGCGCGAGGACTTCTTCTTCGAGACCGAAATCAAGCCTGCCTCCGGGCGTGACGAGAGCTGGCGTGGTCTGCTGTCGGGCATCGACCAGCCTCAGCCGCAGGTGCGCGAGCAGTCGGCCGGCGCGATGATCGAGCGGCTGGACCGCGCGGGCGTGCGCCTGCACGTGGTGAAGGCGGCGGACCTGCGCCGCATCGCCAACGCCTCAAGCCAGGGCGAGCGGCAGCGCCGCCGCGCCACGCACGAGACGGCGCCGCAGGAGATCCAGCGCGTGACGCGCATGCTGGAGACCGACCGCGACCTGCAGCACGCGGCCCGCGAGTTTGTCACGCGCGAGGCCGCCGATGCGCTGCGCGTGCTGTCGATGGCCGGGCGTGCGCGAGAAGATGCTGCGCCGCGCCTGTCGGCCTACCTGCTGCTGGATACGGCGCTGGGGATGCAGATCTAGGGTTGGACCCGGTTTGACCTGAAATCTTCCCCCACTTGTGGGGGAAGAGTGCGCAGGGCGATCGTCAGAACGTCTTCCTCACATTCGCGTACACGAAGCGGCCTTGCGGGGAATGCAGGTCGCCTAGGTAGCCGAAGTTGGTGTCGGCCAGTGGGGGCGTTTCATCCGTGATGTTGCGGACGCCGAGGCGAACGCGAGTGGGTGAGGAAGAATCCGCGTCGAGTTCGTACTGCACATACAGATTGTGCGTCTGGTACTCGTCGATGATCCAGGGATCGCCCGTGCCGCTATTGATGATGAAGTCGTCGTAGACGTCGCCGACATAGCTGGTGAACCAGCCGGCGCCCCACTCGTCCATGCGCCAGGTAAGGGCCGAAGTGTAGCGCCATTCCGGACGGCCGGAGTCGCGCACGAGATCGCCCTGCCCGCCAACGGTGAGCGCGGCGGGTATGTCGCCCGCGGCGCTGGCGGCGTTGATGATCTGGCCGGCGGGCGAGACGTCCTGGAAGAACTTGTCGAGATACGCCGCGTTGATGCGGAAGGAAAAGTCGCCGATCGGGGTGTCGTCGAGGTCGTAGTAGAAGCCGATATCGACGCCTTCCACAGTGCGCTGGTCGAGGTTGAGGTAGTTGTCATCGACCATGATGATGTCGCCCACCGGGGCAAGGCCGGTGTTCGCGAAGGCGGCGATGTCGTCCACGTCGGGCGTATTGCGGAGGACGGCGGGGTTGGTGCAGCCGGGGGCCGACACGTCGAGGCCACAGGCCTGGCGCAGCACGTAATCGAGCAGGATGTGGTTGTCGTCGCCGAAGATGCCGATGACGTTTTCCTGCTCCACGCGCCACCAATCGGCTGTGAACGTCACGACGCCCCACTCTGCGGGGATAAAGGTTGGCTCGAAGACGAGGCCGAACGTGGTATTGGTGGATTCCTCCGGCTCAAGTGTGGCGCTGCCCGCACGGTTCGAGGTGACGGACTGCACCGTGCCGGGAACGCCCGCCGAGCAGTTGGTGTTGAAGACGGGCGGCGTCGTGCCGTTGAAGATCGCCTGACGGACGGCGGCTTCGCAGCGGATCAGGTCTGACCGGTTGTTGGAGCGCAGGAGGCCCGTTTCGTACTGCTGCTGCAGGTTGGGCGCGCGGAAGCCTTCCGACCAGGCCGAGCGGAACAGCAACTGGTCGAACGGACGCCAGGAGAGCGCGATCTTCGGCTTGGTGACGCCGCCGAAGGTGTCGAAATTCTCGTGGCGGACGGCCAGTTGCATGTCGACCGACTGGACCAGCGGGATGTTCATCTCGGGTGAGACGAGCGGGACCTGGAATTCGGCGTAGGCGGACTGGACCGTGCGGGAACCGGACGTATCGCGCGTCAGGTTATTGCCCATGAGGTCGTTGGTCGTGAGGCCGGAGATCACGTCCGTGAACATGATCGTGCCATCCTGGCGCGGATCGCGATTGTCCTTGAAAGTTTCACGCCGAGTCTCGAGGCCGATGGCGGCGCCAACATCTCCGGCCCATAGCGTGAAGAGGTCCGGCCGCGAGAGCTTGAAGTCCACCGACGCGATGGAAGTTTCGTTGCGGCGATAGACCGGCACGACGAAGGACTGGATGGCGGCAAACTGGCTTGGCGTGCAGTCGCCGGCGGAATAATCCGTGGTGCAGCCGCCGCTAAACGGGTTGTAGGCATCTGGCGTGGAGCGTGCGAGGGCCTGCTGGAACAGTGTGTTGGAGACGCGGTTTTCCCTGTCTTCCGTGGTGGCCACTGAATAGAGCAGCGCGCCTTCCCAGTTCCAGCCATCCCAGTCGCCGCGCAGACCGAGGAGCGCGCGGGTGGAAAGGTTTTCCACTTCAGTCTTACGCGGGCCCGCGTCGATCGTGCGGTATGCGGCTGTGCCGGTGAGCGAGCCGAGCACGAGGTCCAGCGGCGCGCCGGCGTATCCCGCAAGGCGGTTGGGCGAGCCTAAGACGCCGAACGGGTTGTAGTAGTTGGTGGACGGCACGACGATGGGGACGGCGCCGAGCATGGGGGCGGCTTCGCGATAGCCGGTGGAGTCGGCCAGGTAGACACCAGCCTCTGCGAACAGCTCAATGCCGCCGTCGAACTCGTGGTTGAGGAAGACGAAGCCGTTGTAACGGTCGACGCCGTTAGTGACGGATGTGTCGGCGTTGATGTCGTAGCGCGTGTCCTGCGGACGGGTGGAGGTCGTGCCTATGCATGTGCCGGTCGAGAGCGCGGTTGCACAGCCGCCGAGCGCGGAAGGGCGGATGTGAAACTGGCCGGCGGCGTTGGTGACGGGCGTGCCGCCGACCACGATGTTGCCGGTGGAATAGCGGTCGAAGATGCCCCAGGCGGAGGTGATCGAGGTGTTGTTGAAGCTGGCTGCGGCGGCGTCGGACGCCCAGCTGGCCGGCAGGCGCGAGCGCAGGTCAGCGTTTGACGTGAAGTCGCGGTCGGTCGCGAAGATGGGGTCGCGGGTAAAATAGGAGGCGAGAACCGAGACGTTGGTGCGACCATCGTCGGAGGAGACGCCGAATTCCATCGAGGCGGTGAGTTCGTCGGCGCCGGCGCCTCCCTCGTTGCCGTAGGTCAGGTCGAGGGTGAAGCCTTCGAGGTTGTCCTTGAGGACGGTGTTGACCACGCCGGCGACCGCGTCGGCGCCATAGATGGCGGACGCGCCGTCGAGCAGGACCTCGACGCGGCGGACGCCCATGGTGGGGATGGAGTTGGTGTTGACGGTGACCACGGGGACAAGGTTCTCGGCCTGGGTGCCCGGGTGATTCACCATGCGGCGGCCGTTGAGCAGGACCAGCGTGTTGCCGGTTCCCAGAGCGCGCAGGTTGATCGAGGCGGTGTCGCCGCGGGCGTCATTCAGGCTGCCGATGGTGCGGGTGGTGTTGAACGCGACATCGCCCAGCTGTGGGATGGAGCGGAACAGATCGTCGCCCGAGGTGGCGGCGATCGCGTCGAGCTCGTCCGCGCCGATGACGGTGACCGGCAAGGCATCGGTGGGCTTCGCGCCGACGATCTGGCTGCCGACAACGACGACGACATCGCGGTCGTCCTCCGGAGGCTGACCCTCGGCCGGAGGCTGCTGTGCGAAGGCGGCGCCGGACAGCGCGATGGCGGTCGACGCCATCAGCAGCACACGGATGGGTGACAGGCTGTTTGTGCGGGTCATGGGGGTCCCCTTCTCGTCCACAGTCGGAGGCCATCGTGCGCGACGGCAAGCCTTGCGGACTTCCCTCCCCGGCTGAACACGTGTCAACCGGATTCGCCCCTCTGGCGGGGCGTCTGGTGCGGGTCGACGGAGGGATGGAACCCGGATGGCGCCATCGCCCGATTTTGGTCCTGCCTCACGGCTAATTGAAGCGGTTGAAGGGGCGGTTTGACCCAGCGTCGTTGACCGAATTTCAAGCCCCATCCTTTATGGTGCCTCAAACGGTTCAGACAGTTCCTGTCAAACGCACGGCCCTGACGCCCCGCTCGCGGGATCGTCATCAGCTGTGCTCAATCCGCGTCTGGAGGCCGCAGGCCAAAGGACGCAACAGGCGCGTACAGAGAACCGGGAAGAGCCATGCTACGGGATGGCCGCGTGGCCTGACGGCGTGTAGTCTGGTGGTGGAGTCGCTTTTTCATGTTGCTGACCAAACGCAACGTCGTCATCGGCGCGGTCGCCATAGCGGTGCTAGGCGTCGGCGCGGTTGCTTTCTCGATGATGAATGGCGGCGGCAATGACGCGGCGATGGCCTCGGGCGGACCCGGCGGCGGCGGTCGCGGCGGACCCGGTGGACCGGGCGGTCCTGGTGGTGGTCCTGGTGGCCCGGGCGGCGGACGTGGTGGCCCGCCGACGCAGGTTGGCGCGTTTGAAGTCGCCCCGCGCGTGTTCTCCAGCCGGATCGAGGCGCTTGGCACGCTGGAGCCACGCGAGCGCGTAACTCTGACTGCCAACGCGGCGGACCGTGTGACGGCAGTTTATTTCGAGGACGGCCAGCGCGTGCAGCGCGGCAAGGTCCTGATGACCCTCGTCAACGAGGAAGAGAATTCCCAGCTGGAAGCGGCGCGCGCGACCGAGGCGAACGCCAAGCTGGTCTATGAACGCAACCAGCGGCTGGCGGCGAACGACGCCATCGCCGTGCTGGAACTTGAGCGGTCGAAGTCGGCCTATGACGCCGCCGCCGCGAACGTGGGTTCGATCCAGGCGCGGCTGCGCGACCGGGTGCTGACGGCGCCGTTCAGCGGCGTGCTCGGCTTCCGGCAAGTGAGCGTTGGCGCGTATGTGTCGCCCGGACAGGTGGTTGCGACCCTGATCGACGACAGCCAGATGCGCCTCGAATTCGGGGTTCCCTCGATCTACCTGTCCTCGCTGCGCGCCGGTCTCGAGATCAAGGCGACGACCAAGGACTTCCCGGGCCGGAACTTCGTCGGCAAGCTGACCTCGATCGACAACGCGATCGACCCGGTGACGCTGGCGGTCAAAGTTCGTGCGACACTGCCGAATGAAGGCGGTCTGCTGAAGTCCGGCACGTCGATGAGCGTGGAGCTGGCGTCCCAGCCGCGCACGTCGCTTTCGGCGCCAGAGATTGCGGTGATCGCCGAGGGTTCGAAGAATTTCGTGTTCGTGATCGACCAGTCGAAGCAACCGGCCACCGTGGTGAAGACCGAGGTTACCCTTGGCACCCGCGAACCGGGCGTGGTCGAAGTGCTGACCGGTCTTGAGTCCGGCAACATGGTTGTCACCGACGGCGTGCTGAAAGTGCGGCCGGGTGCGCCGGTGACGATCGCGCCGGGCGGCGGCGGCGGCGGATCCGCAATCGCATCGGGCCAGGGCACCACCGACAAGTCAGGCCTCGCCCAATAACTGGCCTAGAGCTAACGCCGGGAGGCGCCCAATGCTGCTGTCTGATGTCTCGATCAAGCGGCCAGTTTTCGCCACTGTCATCGGTCTGTTGCTGGTGGCTGTTGGCTTCGTTGCTTTCACGCGGCTTGCGCTGCGCGAGTACCCCGACATCGACCCGCCCATCGTTTCGGTTCGGACAACCTATGCGGGCGCGTCCGCCAACGTGGTGGAAACGCGCCTGACGGAAGTAATCGAAGACCGGATTTCGGGCGTCGAGGGCATCCGCTTCATCAACTCGTCGAGCCAGGACGGCCAGTCCAGCATCTCCATCGAGTTCGACATTTCCCGAGACATGGACTCGGCCGCCAACGACATTCGCGACCGCGTGGGCGGCATCCTGCGCATGCTGCCCCAGGAAGCCGATCCGCCAGACGTGCAGAAGGCGGACGCTTCGGAAGAGACCGTGCTGTGGATGCGCCTTGCCTCCGACACGCGAACGCCGCTGGAGCTGACGGACTTTGCCGAACGTTACCTGGTCGACCGCTTCTCCTCCATCGACGGCGTGGCGCGCGTGCAGATCGGCGGGCAGCGGACGCCCGCCATGCGCGTGTGGCTGGACCGCCGCGCCATCGCTGCGCGGGGCCTCACGGTCAGCGACATCGAACGTGCGGTGCGCACTGAGAACGTCGAGACGCCGGCGGGATCGCTGACCTCTCAGGACCTGATCTTCACCAACCGCATCGAGCGGCCGTTCCGCACGGCAGAAGAATTCGCACAGCTGGTTGTCTTCAAGGGCGCAGACGGCGTGGTCGTCCGCCTGGGCGATGTGGCCCGCGTGGAAGCCGGCGCCGAGGAGGATCGCAGCATCTTCCGCGCCAACGGTCTCGACACCATCGGCATCGGCATCGTGAAGCAGTCGGTCGCGAACGTTGTGGAAGTGGCGCGCGTGGCGCGCCAGCGCGTCGCCGAAGTGGCGGCCACCCTGCCCGAGGACATGAACCTCCGGATCAACTTCGACGGGTCTGTGTTCGTCAACGCGGCGATCAACGAGGTGTTCATCACGCTCGGCATCGCCGTGCTGCTGGTGGTGGGCGTGATCTACGTCTTCCTCGGCAACTTCAAGGCGACGATCATTCCCGCCGTCACCGTTCCGATCTCGTTGATCGCAGCGTTCACGGTGATCTACGCGCTGGGCCTGTCGATCAACATGCTGACGCTGCTGGCGCTGGTCATGGCGATCGGCCTCGTGGTCGACGACGCCATCGTGGTGCTGGAGAACATTCACCGGCGCATCGAGGAATATGGCGAGACGCCGCTCGTGGCGGCGTTCCGCGGCACGCGGCAAGTGGGCTTCGCGGTTGTCGCGACCACCATGGTGCTGATCGCGGTGTTCGTGCCGATCACGTTCATGCAGGGCCAGGTGGGCCGACTGTTTACCGAATTCGCGATCGCGATCGCAGCCGCCATCGCCTTCTCGATGCTGGTGGCGCTGACCATCTCGCCGATGATGGCGTCCAAGCTGCTGAAGGCGCATGCGCCGCATGAGAAGCCCAAGGGATTTGCGGGCTTCGTCGAGCGGGCCTTCGCTGGCCTGCGCAACGGCTATGAGACAGTCTACGACGCCACCGTGAAGCGTCCGATCATCATCGCAATCCTGTTCTTCGCGAGCCTGGGGGGCAGCTACTGGCTGTTCACTCAGATTCCCGGCGAATACACGCCAAACGAGGACCGCGGATCGTTCCAGGTGATGATCTCGGGGCCCGAGGGCGCATCCTTCGAATACATGCAGCCGTTCATCGAGCAGATCGAGGATCGCCTGATCCCGCTGGTGAAGAGCGAGACAAATCCCGAAGGCGAGATCGAGGGTATTTCCGTGCGGGCGCCCGGGGGCTTTGGCCCGGTGGGCAGCGCGTTCAACTCGGGCTCGATCCAGGTGGTGCTGACCGAATGGGGCCATCGCCGCAACGGGTTCGACATCGTCAACGACATCAACCGCAGGCTGAGCGGCATCACGGGCGTGCGGGCGTTCGCCAACATGCCGTCGGGCTTTGGTGGCGGGCGCGGCAACCCCAAGCCGATCCAGTTCGTGCTGAAGGGGCCGTCCTACGAAACGCTGGTGGAATGGCGCAACACGTTTGTCGATGCGCTGAACGCCAACAATCCGGGCGTCAACCAGATCGACTGGGACTACAAGGAAACGCAGCAGCAGTATCGTGTGAACGTCGATATCGCGCGTGCTTCTGATCTCGGCGTCACGGTGCAGGAGATCGGCTCGACCCTGCAGACCATGCTAGGCTCGAAACGCGTCGGCACGTTCATCCAGAACGGCGAGGAACGCTATGTCATCTTCGAGGGCGAGCGCACCGAACAGGCGACGCCTTCGGACCTCGAGAGCATCTATGTGCGCTCGGCCCGGACGCAACAGCTGATCCCGCTGTCGAACCTGGTGAGCGTCGAGCCTATGGCGGATTCGCGCCAGCTCAACCGCTATAACCGCGTGCGCGCCATTACGGTGAGCGCGAACCTCGACCCGGGCGTGTCTCTGGGCGTGGCGCTGGACAAGATGGAAGCCCTCGCGCGCGACGTGCTGCCCGAGGAAGCGGCGATCGACTACAAGGGCCAGTCGCTGGACTACAAGCGAGCGGGCGAGAGCATCCTGTTCGTGTTCGGCTTCGGCATCCTGGTCGTATTCCTGGTGCTGGCGGCCCAGTTCGAGAGCTGGACCCATCCGTTCGTCATCATGCTGTGTGTGCCCGCGACGATTGGCGGGGGCCTGCTGGGCATCTGGCTGACTGGCAACTCGCTGAACATCTATACGCAGATCGGCCTGATCATGCTCGTGGGACTGGCGGCCAAGAACGGCATTCTCATTGTCGAGTTCGCGAACCAGCTGCGCGACCAGGGCAAGGAGTTTGGCGCGGCGCTTAAGGAAGCTGCCCTCACCCGCTTCCGGCCTATCGTGATGACGTCGCTGACGGCCATTGCGGGCGCCATTCCGCTGATCTTCAGCCATGGCGCAGGTTCGGAAACACGCGCGGCCATTGGCATCGTGATCCTGTTCGGGGTGGCGACGGCGATGATCGTGACGCTGGTTCTCGTGCCGGCGGCTTACGCGATGCTGGCGCGGCGCACGGGCAGCCCGCGCGATGTGGAGCGCAAGCTGGCGCGCGAGGAGCTTGCTTCGCCGCCGGAAGTTCTGACGCCGGCGGAGTAGTCGCCTCGCCCTACCCGCGCATCTCGCTTGGGCTCTTTCCGGTCCAACGTTTGAAGGCGCGGGAGAAGGCGGCGGGATCGGAAAAGCCGACGAGGTAGGCCGTCTCGTTCACCGAGGCCTTGCGGCCGGCGAGATAGCCGAGCGCGAGGCGGTGGCGCAGATCATCGAGCACCTTCTCGAACGTGACATCTTCGGACTTGAGCCGGCGGAACAGCGTCTGGCGGCTGACGCCGAGGCTTGTGGCGACGGTGTCCATGCTGGCATCGCCCTTGTGCAAGATCAGCATCAGCTGAGCCTCGACCTTGCCGCGCGTGGTCTTCGTGTTCTCGAGATCCCTGAGGAGTTGCTTGGCGCGTTCGCTGAGCACGCCGAAGACATAGCGTGGCTGCAGCGCGACCTTCATGGCCGTGATGTCGGGATGGAGGCGCAGGGCGTTCCATGGCGCATCGAACACGACAGGGCATTGGAAGATGCGCGCATACTCGTCGCGGTAGGACGGCGGGGGATGCGTGACGTGGACTTCGAGGACGTGAGGCTCTGACAGGAAGCGGCGCGGGCCGCAGACCTGGCGCGCGAAGGTGACTTCCGTGAGTTCGGGGAAGTGATTGGGATTTTGGCGTGCGTCCTCCATCCAGAGGCCGCGATCGTCGGTGCGCATCATGAAGCGCTTGCCGCCGCCCTCGACTTCGATGGCGAGCTTGCCGAAGCGGTTCATCTGGAGGAACGCCTCGCCCATCGTAGCGCAGGCATTCATGATGAGGCCGGTGATGGAGATGTCGGAAAGATCGACACTCTCGCCATAGTGAAGCGCGAGGGCGGGATCGCCGGTGAGATCCTTCGCTGCGCGCATCAGGGCGATATAGCTGTCCATCGCGATGCGGTTGTCCTGGTCGTCGAGATCGGCGAGCGCGATGCCGGCGCGGCGCGCGAGTTCAGCGGCGTCGGCGCCCTTCTCCACTGCGAGCTTCACGAGGCCGCGCGGCAAGCCCGCGCCGACGGTCAGCATGACAGAGCTGTGCGCTTAATCGCGTCGATGCAACGGGCGATCATGGTTTTGTCGTCTCCGATCAAGGCGTGGGAGGTGCGCCTGTCGATGTGTTCATGACGCATTCAAGCCCAACGCCCGATGAATGGCGGACAACACAAAAAGGGACAAACCCTATGATGCGCCTCCCCGGACTTATCGCACTGATGCTCGCCACCGCGCCAAGCGCCCTGGCGCAGGCCTCTCCCGCCGATCCGTTTACCCAGTCGCCGACATCACTAGCGCCCATGTCGGACATTCCACGCACGCCCGAAGGCACGCCGGATTTCCAGGGCGTGGTGTGGGCCACGAACTATTTCCCGGTATTCGAACTGTCGCCCATGAGCACCGAGCTGGTCGTGTCGGAGGAAGAAGCCGCGCGGATCGTGGCGACGATGTTCGGCGGGATGCAGGGCTTTCTCGAGAAGAGCATCGACCCCGAGGCGCATGTCATTATGGGCGAGACGGAAGGACTGCCTGTTGTACGGGGCGAGCGGCGGACGCGGCTGATCGTGGTTCCGGCGAGCGGGAGGCTGCCGCTGACGGATGAAGCGCGCGCCATCGCTGACGCAACCGACACGCTGGATGGCCCCAAGGACGACTACGAACAGCGACCAACCGGTGAGCGTTGTCTGGTGCTGAGCGGTGTGCCGCCGATCCACGCGGTGATTTCCTACAACCGCCAGCAGATCATCCAGACGGCTACCCATGTGGTGATCCACAACGAGAATGGCGACGAGGCGCGGATCATTCCGTTCGCCGATGCGCACAAGCCGGCAGGCGGACCGCGATCCTGGTATGGCGAGTCCATCGCGCGGTGGGAGGGTGATACGCTGGTGATCACCACGATCCGGACGCCCGAGACGGAGCGCGTGCGCGGCCTGATGACCAAGTTCGTGGTGAATGCCGATGCGACGATCATCGAGCGCTATACGCGACTGTCGAAGACGGAGCTTCTGTATCAGTTCACTATTGTGGATCCGACCGCGTATTCGGAGCCGTGGGTCGCCGAGTTCTCGTTCGGCGCGGTGGACACGGGCATGTTTCCCTCGCCCTGCCACGAGCATAACCACTCGCTGCCGGGCATCCTGCGGGGACAGCGCGTAGCGGACGCGCGTGGCGCGCAGTAGTCGAAACAAAAAGGGCGGCTCGTGTGAGCCGCCCTTCCCGTTTTCAGATCAGCGGGAGACTACGGCTTCGTGAGCGCGTCGTAGATCCAGGCGCGGTTCTTGCGCTGGTATTCGGCCAGCAGGGCGCGGTCCTGGATCATGAACACCATGACGAGGTCGTTCTTGGGATCGACCCAGAACTCCGTGCCCGCGATGCCGTTCCACGAGAACGTACCGTTGCCGGGACGCTGCTTGGTGTCGTCCGTCACCAGCGAGAAGCCGAGGCCGAACTCCATCGATCCGGCCGCCGGACCCATGGCCGGGAAGAACAGGCCAGCCTTGCGCATGGCGTCGTTCGTTTCCGGCTGGCGCATGCGCTCGAGCGTTGCGGTCTCGATGATGCGGACGCCGCGGTATTCGCCGCCATTGCGGAGCATCTCGGCGAAGCGGAGATAATCTTCCGCAGTCGAGGAAATGCCGCCGCCGCCCTGCAGGAAGGGAACCGGGACGGTGTAGTCGTAATAGAGCGGATCGGTGTGCTTCGATTGCGCGAGACGCGGCGAGGCGTCCTTCGACTGGAAGAACTTCGTGTCGGTCATGCCCAGCGGGCCGGTGACGCGTTCCTGCACGAGGACATCAAGCGGCTTGCCGCCGGCGACTTCGATAAGTGCGCCGAGGACGTCGGTGGAGCGCGAGTAGTTCCATGCCGTGCCCGGTTCGGCGGCGAGCGGGAGACCCGCGAAGATCTTCGCCTGTTCGCGCGCGGTCTTGGAGGGATCGCCCTCGCCTGCTGCCGCGTATTGTTTGCCAAGGGGCGTGTTGGGCTGGATGAAGCCGTAGATGAGGCCCGACGTGTGGGACATCAGGTGACGGACCAGCATTGGCGTCTTCGCGGGTTTCGTCGAGCCGTCTGCCTGCATCACGGTAAGGTTGGCGTATTCGGGCAGGTATTTCGAAACCGGGTCATCAACCGAGAGTTTGCCTTCTTCAACCAGCGTCATCGCCGTGACGGTGACGATGGGCTTGGTCATCGAGAAGACGCGGAAGATTGTTTCTTCCGTCATCGGCGTGGACTGGCCCGGACCCTGGACGCCAAAGCCCTGTGCGAAGGCGACCTGGCCGTGACGGGCGATGAGGAGGTAGGCACCGGGGATTTTACCGGAGATCACGTCCTCGTTGAGCGCCTTGCGGATCTCGCCGAGCTTGGCCTGGTCGAAACCAAGGGCGGCCGCATCGCCCGCGACGAGCGATGGGGCGGACGGATCGGCGATGGTCGGTGCACTCTGGCAACCAATCGCAAGTGCGAAGGCGAATGCCGCACTTGCGGCAATGAAGCTGCGTCTCATATAGGCCATGGTGTTACCTCCCCGCACGGGCCGCTTCCCGCGACCGTAATATACAGTGGCTCTAGCGCGCTTCACGCGCCGGTGGAAAGGCCCCACCCGAGCAATGGCCCGTGAGCGAGTGGCGGGACCGACGGGACTTGCCCCCTGGCTGCGTTCAAAGTCTATTACGTGCGACACCTCGGCAATGGCATGCCTCTGGAGAGCGGGTTACCCATTGGCGAGGCGGAGAATGATTGCGCGCTGAAGCCGGTAATGGCGAACACGCCACTGGCCCATCCGCGCAAGAGGGAGAGACGATGACCCGCTCTATGATTGCGTTGGCGCTGGCGCTTGCCATGGCCGCCTGTTCCGACAATTCCGGTGGCGCTCCGGTCGCTCCGGCCAAGCCTGTTGAAGGCATGGGAGCGGCGACACTCGCCGACCTGCGCACCGACACGGCGTTCCTCGACGTGATGAACCACGTGATCGATTACAATGCATGGGCCGTGTGGACGGCGCAGGGCTGGATCATCGACGCAGAGGGCATCCACGAATTGTTCCCGACCACGGAAGCGGGCTGGCACGCCGCCGAGAGCGCCGCGTTCACGCTGGCCGAAGCATCCAACGCGCTCATGCTGCCCGGTCGCCCGCGTTCGGCGGACAAGGAGTGGGTGGAATTCTCGCACCAGTTGTATGACGCGGCCAAAAAGGCTCAGGACACGGCCCTGCGGCAGGACAAGCAGGCGTTCTTCGACGCTGGCGGCGAGATTTATCAGGCGTGCGTGGCCTGCCACAACCGCTTCTCGCCGAAGGATGCTGGAACGCCGCGCGGGACGCTGCCCGAATTGCCGAACCGCATGCCGCCGCCACCGCCCAATCAGTAGGGCGCAATTTACGCGCATGAGCCGGTTTGACCGACATCAGGCGCGCAACGAAAATTTCAGGCGACCGTAAATGCGGCGCCATGAGGGGAGAGACCGGATTTGCTACACGATTTCATCAACTGGATAAGGGAGGACCTCGGGCGCTTTACCGAGGATGGCCTCTCCTGGTCGCACCAGCTGCACCAGTCGCTGTTCATGTGGAACATCATCGAGGGCACGCACGTGCTGACGATCATGTTCTTCGCCGGGACGATCTGGCTGATCGACCTGCGGATGCTGGGGGTGGCGTTCCGCAATGTTCCCCTGTCGACGCTGAACAAGAAGGTTCTGCCGATCACGATGATCTCCTTCGCGGTGATGATCATGACCGGCGTGATCGCGTTCATCGGCCGGGATCCGATGATGTACTACCACAACATCTGGTTCCGCCTGAAAATGGTGTTCCTGCTTGTCGCGCTGATCAACATCCTCTGGTTCCACTACAAGGTTCAGAAGTCGGAGCATGAGTGGGACACGATCCCGCCGGATGCCGAGATTCCCGCCAAGGCACGCAGCGGCCCGGCGCTTTGGGCCTTCCTGGGCGCGATTGTGTTGCTGCTTGGCACGCTTCCGATCACCGGTGTCGATCTCGGCATGATCGTCACGGCGCGCATGGCTCTCACGGTCGTCGCGCTGGTCGCGCTGTTCATCTACGTCGATGGCCGGACGCCAAGCATTCCGCGCGTGGTGAAACTCTCGGGCGGGATCTCGCTGAGCGCTTGGTTCCTGGTGATTATCTTCGGGCGGTTCATCGCATACGACTGGTTTTATTGCGAGAAGACCGATCCGGGTTCGCTGGCCTACGTGCTCCAGGAGTGCGCGGCGTACCAGGACACCAGCGTCGAGGAAGAAGTCTTCGAGGAAGAGACGGTAATTGAGGAGGAGGCGACGCCCGAAGGGGAGCCAGCCACTGACGCTGCTCCGGAAGACCCTCCGCCTGAAGGCGAGGCGGCGCCAACGGCGCCTGATGCCGAACCTGCCCAACCCACGACCGGTCAGGAGGGCTGATCGCCATGACATTCGAAAAATATCTTGGTCAGGTTCCCGGCTTCACCGACTTCGTGTCGGGCATGCCCAACGTCTGGCCGATCTCCATGCTGCAGGACATCTATGCGCCGTTCGGCGCGCTGCACCTTGTCGGCCTTGGCCTGATGGGCGGCGCCGTGCTGCTGCTGAACCTGCGGCTGATGGGGACCAACCTGACGGGCCAGACCCTTCCCGATGTGGAGCGGTCGACGCGGCCATGGCTAATCATCGGGCTCGGCATTGTGCTGGGCACGGGGATCATCATCGGCATGCTCAACTCGTACAAGTTGTACACGTCGGTGCCGTTCTTCGTGAAGATCATGGCGTTGATCGCGGCATGCGTCTTCTCGTTCGGCGTCACCAATTCGCTGGCCAAGAGAGAGGGCAAGGCGTCGACGGGCGTGCTCGTCGCGCTCGCCATCGCCATGGCGTTCTGGCTGTTCTCGCTGGGCGTGTTCCAGAGCGATGTCATCACTGCGCCGGGCGTCTTCCACGCCATCACGGCGGGCTATGCCCTGCTGCTGATCTATGGCGTGCGGACGCGCTGGATTGCGGCCGCGGTCTACGCCCTGCTCTATGGCGGCCTGTTCCTCATGTATGCCGTTGTCGGGTTCGACACGTATGAGCCGGTGTTCGATGTGGTCGCCTACTCGGCCACCATTGGCGGCGGTGTGATCATGGCTGTGCTCTATGGGGTGGAAATCTACCTCGGACGCGCTGATACGGCGACGCCGACGGCCAAGCTGGCGGCGCTGTTCTCGGTGCTGTGCTGGGTCACGGTTGCGGCCGGCGGTCGCTGGATCGGCTTCGGCGGCTGACGCAGGCTGCACGATCTAACGGGAAGCCCCGGAGAACATTCTCCTCCGGGGCTTTTTTGTATCTGCTCGAGGGGGCGGCGCCCGCCTATTGACGCAAGACGCGACGCATGGCGCGTTCCGTACATGCGCATCAAGACCACGCCTGCCCTTCCTGCCCTTGCCCTGTCCGCTCTGGCCCTGTCTGCTCTGGCCCTGCTTGCCGCCTGCTCGGGAGAGCCGGCAACTCCTGCCTCGCAATCACCCGCAGACGCGATGCCCGAGGCGAGCGCGCCGGATGAGCCGGCGCCGCTCTCGTTGGTTGAACCGGTTATTGCGGCAGAGCGGGCCTTTGCGGCGGACGCGGCGCGGATCGGCTGGATCGACGCTTATCCTCTATGGGCCGCGCAAGACGGTATGGTGCTGCAGAACGGAATTTCGAGCGCGCTGGAGTTTGCAGCGAACATCCATCCCGACGTGCGGGGCGACACGTCATTGGCGTGGGGGCCGGAGTTTGCGGGCATCTCGGACGGCGGCGACTTCGGCTTCACAGCGGGGCCGTTCAACGGCGATGGGGCGGCGTTCGGCTATTACCTGACGGTGTGGCGCAAGCAGGCGGACGGCAACTGGCGCAGGGTGTTCGAGGGCGGGATCGACACGCTGGAGCCGACCTATATGCCGGAGATGGATGCGCCAGTGGGGGCGATCACGGCGACGGTTCCCGATGGTCCCGCTGACAAGGCGCGCGAGGAGCTGCTGACCCAGGAAGCGACGCTGGCGTCGCAGGTGGGATCGGAGGGCGCAGCCGCGCTGGGCGATTATCTTGCCCCGATCGCGCGCGTGCAGCGCGAGGGCGAGGCGCCGGCCGCTGATGCCGACGCGGCGCGCATTCTGATCCGGCAGGACCCGGCCAGCATCAGCTATGCCGTGCCCAGCCGCGTGGAAATGTCAGCTGCGGGGGACATGGCGCTCACGATTGGCGAAGCCAAATGGGATGGCGGCAGCGGTTACGCCACGCGCGTCTGGGCCCAGACGTCTGAGGGTTGGCGGATCGTGTTCGACCAGATCGTGCCGCGCTAAGTCGCAAACCTTCGAATCCGCAAACGAAAAGGCCCGCCGTCCGAGGGACGGCGGGCCAATCGTTATGCCCAGCTCAAGAGAGCCGCGTTACATCGCGGCGCACTTGTTGGCGTTCGCGCCACCTTCACCGGGATCCGCACCGTCATCCGGAGCGTTGGTGCCCGACGAACCGACGAACAGTTTGCAACCGTTCGGGAACGTCACGTCGCGGCCGTTGGCTTTGCAGGTCGAGATCTTGAGGGTCTTGCCCTTCCACTCGTTGGTGCAGAGCGCGTCCTTCGACTGGTAGCCGCGGACGACAACTTCCGTGCCCGGCTTCAGCGAGTTCTTGTTGACGCCCGTACGGACGAGCGTGTTGGGCGTGCCGCCCTCGATCGCCCAGCCGTAGGTGCTGCCCTGCTTGGGCTTGCCGGCCTTGTCGACGTTCGGGACGTTGATGTGGATCCAGGTGTGGGGGTTGACCCACTCGACGTGGTCAACCTTGCCTTTGAGCAGCACGGGCTTCTCGGCGTCGAATTCGGCCGCGAAGGCGTGGTGGGCGTAGGCGGCCGTTCCGGCGCCGACGGTCGTGAGGGCGGCCAGGGCCAGACCCGCAACAACAAGACGAACTTTGTTCTTCATCTACTTCCTCCAGATCCGGCGGGTGGGCGCCGCCGTGATTTTGATGGGGACTGAAGTCCGTTGCCCGGACCGTCTGACCAGCGCCCCTGAAATTAGGTTCGTTTTAGTCCTGTCGTTCGTTGCGCTCAATACGCCAACTGTGTCGCGCCTGCCTGCCCGAAATCGTCAGGTCACGAACCAGTCAGCCGTTTTGCTCTGATTCAAACGGCATTTCTGGTGTCCGGCCGGGCCAGACCTTCGTTAACACGGCCGTTCACAACAACTTCAACGCACCGGAAGCGGAAATCCGGCGGGATCGGACTGCGCCAATCCCGCCGAAATCGCTTTCCAGCCTACTGGTTACCCTCGGCCGCGCGCTGCTCGGCTTCGCGCTTGGCGCGATCCAGAGCAGGACCCGGCAGCGGGTTCTTGCGGAGGTGGCCGTACATCAGCTCCTCGACGAACTCGACGCACTTGAACTGCTGAAGCTGGGCGTCTTCCTCGACTTTCTTGTAGAGGACGAGCGAGATCTTGAGGGGGGCCGTATAGACCTCCTCGTCGATGATCTCGGCTTCATAGCGCATGTGGAAGTCGGACAGCGGGGTCCAGCGCTCGATCACCTTGGTGGCGTAACCGTGGTGGTTGCCCGAACGGTCAAGCCAGGTGTCCTGCAGCAGGCCGCGGACTTCGACGACGAACGTGTCGCCTTCCCACTTGCCGTAGGAGGTGCCCATCCACGAATCGAGTGGCGGGTCTTCCGGGTCCTGCATGAACACGTTGCGGACGGCGCCGGCGTATTCGTAGGCAAAGAACACGGCCGAATCCGAGTGGAAGATCTGGAACGGCTTGTCCATGTAGTTGGCGCGCGGGATGCCCGGCAGGTAGCACTTCACTTCCGGGTCGAGTTCGACCGCGCGGGCGCGGTTCTCGTCACGGGTGGCGAGCGCTTCCGGCGTGTAGGGGATCTTGCCGCCGGCGTTCTGGACGATGCCGATGCCGGCAGGAACAGCGCCGATTGCGCCGAGTGCCACAACCGAAGCGGCCGGCACGGGCACGTAGGGGCCTTCACGCATCTGAAGCGCGGCCGAGGCCGGGTGAGCTTCGATGTTGTAGTTGGCCGGGTTGAGGACCTGCCACACACCGTTGAGATCGGGGTGGACGCCGTCCGGTCCGCGCTTGGCTTTCCAGGCGGCCGCCGGGGCATCAACCGCAGTGGCTGACGCGGCGGGATCCATCGGCATTGTCTGGCAGGCGCCGAGCGCGCACGCCAAAGCCATCACTGATACGAGCTGTTTCATGTCTCCTCCCCGTTTGCCCGGCACCTTCCGAATGTTCCCGTGACGATCTTCGTCCCCGTCTCCGCAAACTGCTGCGGGCGGATTGATTGGAAACTGGCGCCAGGCTGACGCAGGGGGGAACATACCGACCTCCCCCTAGAGCGCAATACTGGGGCGAAGACCTGAGACAAAGTCGCCCTTTAGCCTGTGGCTTTCTCGCCAGAGAACAAAAATGCGCGCGCGGGAGACGGCCTGATACAGACGGCGCAGGACCGTGCCGCAACGGGGCATGAGCCTCCGGGTTCACAATCGGGTGAGAGTCCAGGGCATCTGCGCGATGCCGCAACTGCGAATAGAAACTGGAGCTCGGCAGCAGCGACTCAGGCCGGCCGCAGCGCGCTGACCACATCGCCGGGAAGTAGATACCGGCGCGCGCCCGGGACGATGAAGGCCGGGCTGGCGAAAGCGGGTTCGTCGAACCCCATGACGTGCAGCATCGTGGAGAAGAACGAGTTGGAGTTCCGCCCGAAGCCCATGAACGGATAGGGAAGCCCTGCCCCGCCCTCCGGCCCTTCGCTGAGGGCGTTGATGCGGGCGATCGCTGCGAGTGCGGGGGCGAGGCGCTGCTCGATTGCTTCGGCCGTCAGCCCATCTGCGAGGACGCGCATTGAGCCGGCTTCGATGGCTGGCGCCAGACGCCAATCCGGGCCGGCGGCGCCGTTGATCGGCATGAAGGTGCGCGGGTGGGTTTTCGTGTCGTAGCCGCGCAGGCGGTCGCTCGGCAGGTAGCCGATGGGCTTGTTGCGCCAGACTTTCGCGGCCGCGTCATACCAGGAGGCGAGGCCGTTCAACTGGCGCACGGCCTGCCCGCGGGCATCCCCGATGACGATCATCCGATGCGCAGCAAAACGCGAGCGGCGCGGGATGCGCAGTTCGGCGGCGTTGATGCTCCAGCTGGTCATGGAGGCATCATACGAAAGTTTTCTGGCGAACGGTATCGCCTGAACACATCCCCGCGATTGCGCTGAATGGCCCGCTTTGCAAGGCGGAGCGACTGGTGCAGGTTCGGCGGACACAGACATGCAGTTGCGGGCAACGCGACGCACACCTCGGGAGGAATTCATGGCCAAGTCCCTGCTGGCGACAGCACTGGCGGCAGCATCGCTTGCCGTGATCGCATCCTGCCAGACGCCGCAACCGCCGGTGGATGTGCCGACCGCTGCCGATGTTCCTGCCCAGCAGGTGGCTGTTGCGCCGCCCGCTCACACCGGACGTTCTGGCGAGGAAGTCTACAAGCAGGCTTGCGCGATGTGCCACGACAATGCCGAGGCGACGCGCTCCCCTTCGCGCGACAACCTCAAGGGCATGAGCTTCCAGTTCGTCAACTACGCGCTGACCAACGGCAAGATGAAGGATATGGCCGCCAGCCTGACCGCAGACGAGCGTGCGGCGGTGGTGAGCTATGTCACCGGGCGCGATACCAGCAAGACGGTAGACTGGACGCCGAACCTGATGTGCACGGGCGCACGCGCGGCGGTGGACATGGAAGGTCCAAGCGCGGCGACGTCGACGCACTTCGGCTATGACTGGCGCAACACGCGCAAGCTGACAGCTGCGCAGGCCGGGCTCACCACTGCTCAGATGGGCGACATGGAGCTGGCCTGGGCGATTGCGTTCCCGGACGCGACCATCATGCGCAGCCAGGGCGCCATCGTGGGCAAGAACCTGTTCTATCCCGTGGCAGAAGCCGGGAAGATGTACGCCTTCGACCTGAGCGATCCCGCGAAGCCCTGCGTGCAGTGGGTCTACACCACGCCGGGCGAAGCGCCGCTGCGCACCAGCGTGGCGTATGGCGTGCTGGGCGATGGAACGCCGCTGCTGGTGTTCTCGGGCATCGACTCGACCGTGCATGCGGTTGACCCGCGTAACGGCAAGGCGCTGTGGACCAAGCCAGTGGGCGTCTATTCGCACTCGATGACCACGGGCACACCGAGCATCCTGAAGGATCGCGTGATCGTTCCGGTGGCGCAGTTCGAGATTTCGGTGGCGGCGGACAACAAGCACGAGTGCTGCACCAACCATGGCTATGTGCTGTCGCTCGACCCGAAGACGGGGGCGCAGCAATGGCGCTATGACACGATGCCGGACGCGACGGTGCTGCGGGATCGCGGTGACGGGCAGCCGCTGAAAGGACCTTCTGGCGCGCCGATCTGGAATTCGCCGGTGGTTGATGAGACACGCGGGCTGGTGTTCTTCGCGACGGGCGAGAGCAATTCGCCGCCTGCGCACACCAACACCAATGCGGTCATCGCCATCGACCTGAAGACGGGCGCAGAGAAGTGGAGCTTCCACGCGACGCCGAAGGACATCTTCAATTCGGGCTGCGGGCCAAACCCGGCGGAGGAAAAGCTGAACTGCGTGGGGCCTGACGAGACGGTTTATCGCGATGTCGACTTCGGCGCGTCGGTGATCCTCGGCAAGGGAAGCGACGGCAAGGAGCTGCTCTATGCGGGTCAGAAATCCGGATCTGTGTGGGCGTTCGAGCCGGACACGGGCAAGGTGGTGTGGCGCACGCCGCTCGGCACGGGCGGCGCGCTGGGCGGCGTCCATTGGGGCATCGCGTTCGACAACGACATGATCTATGCGCCGATCACGGCGGTCGGCCGGCCGATTGCTGGCGAATGGGAAGGTGATCCGAACATCAAGTCGGGCATCTACGCGCTCGATGCGAAGACCGGGAAGATCAAGTGGCAGTTCAACCCCGAACCGCCGCCGGGCACGCCCCTGCCCGCGCCGGGAACACGCGGCGGCTGGCGTGGCAATATCCTGTCGGCAGCGCCGGCGGTGATCGATGGCGCGGTGGTGAGCGCGGCGCTGAACGGCGCGCTGTATGTCAACGAGGCGAAAACGGGCAAGCTGCTGTGGACGTTCGAGACGGCGCGCGAGTTCGAGGGGATCAACGGCGTGAAGGGCAATGGCGGCGCGATCGATTCCAACTCGATCACGGCGATGAACGGCCTGCTGCTGGTCAACTCCGGCTACGGCATGTTCGGCCAGGCCGGCGGCAACATGCTGCTGGCTTTCAAGCCGAAGGAGTGATCTCGTCGCTCAAGGACAAGTTCCAGGGGTGACCAGATGATGAAACCTGCAATCGTAGCTATGGCCGGACTCATTGCGGCTGCATGCACGCCTCAGCCGCCGGTTCTGGAGGCCGGCGCTAGCGTCTGCGCGTTGATTTTTGGGGAAGACGACGGCGCGCGTGCGGCAGCAATCAAGGGGCTGGAAGCTGCCGGCTGGCAAACCGTGACTGAACCCTCGCCCAAGTGCCAGCCGAACGTGTTCACGACGGTGGTTGCCCTGCCTGTCGAGGATGGGATGGGCTCGACGCTTGCGCATTCCGTGACCCTGTCCTCTTGGGCGGGCGGCGTCACACTGACGCCGCTTGGCGGTCAACGCGGTTTTTTCCGGGCAGCAGGAGGCGATCGACAGCGCCGTGAGCAACACCATCTCGGGCCTCGATCAGCTGCGGTCCGGCAAGGATGCGGTTAGCGGGAACTGAGGCGATCTCTACGCGCCCGAAACCCGTTCCTTCCTCAGCGCACTGCGCCTCACCTTCCCCGCTTCGTCGCGCAGCGGTTCGCTGACATACTCGAATGTGCGGGGCGTCTTGTAGCGGACGAGGTGGGCGCTGAGGTGCGCCATGAGGGCCGCTGGATCGGCTGGCCCCTCCGGGCGATCGATGATGGCGTGGAGGCGGTTGCCGGTGTTGTCGTCGGGCAGGCCGATGACGGCGGAGGAGCGGACGCCGGGGAACGCATCCAGCGCAGCTTCGACTTCGGCCGGATAGATGTTAGCGCCGCCAACGATCACCATGTCGGAGAGGCGGTCGGCGAGATAAAGATAGCCGTCAGCGTCCATCCAGCCCATGTCGCCGAGACTCTCCCAGCCGCCATCGATCGCCTTCGCACTCGCGCCGAGATAGCGATAAGTCGTGCCGGGACCGGTGAGCGGGCGGATGTAAACCTCGCCAACTTCGCCCGGGGGAAGCGTTTCGCCCGACTCGCCGACGATCTTCATCTCGCAAGTCTCGACAGGTTTTCCGACAGAGCCGCGATGGGTCAGCCAGTCCGTGCCCTGGATGGTGGTGGAGCCCTGCCCCTCTGTTCCGCCATACAGCTCCCAGATCACGGAGGGCCCGAGCCATTCGATGAAACGCTCTTTCAGCCAGGCGGGACAGGGCTCAGCCAGATGCCAGAGCGCGCGAAGGCTGGAGAGATCGAAGCTGGTGCGCGTCGCTTCGGGCATCGCCCAGATGCGGCGCATCATGGTGGGCACCATGTAGCAGGTATCGACACGCAGGCGCTCGATCGTGCGGAGCGTCTGCTCGGCGTCGAAGCGCGTGGTGATGCCGACGGTACATCCCTTGAAGAGCGCGACCATGGCCCACAGGAATGGGCCGTTGTGATAGAGCGGGCCGGGGACCAGCATTACGCCGCGCTGTTGGATTTCGAGGGCGACGGTTTCCGTGTCGTAGGCCCCGGGGCTTTTGGAGACGATGAGCTTGGGCCGGCCCGTGGATCCGCCGGACGTCATGGCCTTCAGCGAGGCCGCAGTGCGTTCGGGCAGAGGGGCGTCGGAGAGACCAGGATCGGGCTTGAAGCCTTCCGGCACGCACGGCGTTGGCAGGTATTCGTCGGCGGCGCAGCCGACGACCAGCGCAGGCTGTCCAAGTTCGACGATCTGGTCGCGCTCGAGCTTGGGCAACTTGGCGGAAATCGGCTGGGGCGTGGCGCCGAGCTTCCACGTTGCAAAGCAGGCCTCGATGAACTCGATGCCGTTGGGCAACGCGATGGTGACGAACTGATCCTGCCCGACCCCCAGCGCCTCATAAGCGCGCGCTAGCCGGTTGGTGCGCGCCTCGAACTCAGCCCACGTCACCGAGGCGCCTTCATGGTCGATGGCCACGCGGTCGGGCTGGATTTCGGCCCAGTAGGCGACGATTCGTGACAGCGATAGCATCGGCATCGTGCAAGTCTCCGCTGGAACCGCGCGGGATGATCGTTGAATGCCGGCGACAGGTTGGCAAGACGAAGTTCTGCGCCGGTATGATGCGCCAGCGAACGATAAACGGAGCGAAAGTCGGGTCCGCCACGCCCGTTGCCTTGGCGTTACCTGTTGACGCGGGCGTCACGTCGGGAGGATTGTAACCCCAGCAACCGGATGTCGCGCAGCAGATGCGGCCCAGTATGCGGAGGAGACGGTCCCATGCTTCGTACATTCGCCACGGCGACGCTTTCGGCATTGCTGCTTTCGTCGTGCATGACCCCGGTTGAAACGGGGGCGCCTGAGTCGGCCGCGCCGCCGCAGGCTGCACAGCCCACGCCGGTCGCGCAGGCAAGCGGGCCGCATCCGGGCGAGGCCGTCTACAAGACGCGCTGCGCGGCATGCCACGACAATTCCGAAGCAACGAAAGCGCCGTCGCCCGAGACGATGGCGCGGCTGACACCGGGCCACATCACCAACGCGCTGATGACGGGGATCATGATCCCGCAGGCGGTGGGTCTCAGCTCCAAGGAAGTCTCTGACGTCTCGAACTATCTCGCCAAGGGCGGCGGACAGGACGACAGCTGGACGACAGCGATGCGATGCCCTGCCTCACGCGCGACGCCCAAGCTGGATGCGGCGCCGACGGTGGCGACATTCGGGTTCGACACGAACAACACGCGGCGGCTCGATCCGACCAAGGTCGGCCTGAGCGGAAAAGACGTCACCTCGCTGGAACTGGCGTGGACCATCGCCTTCCCGAACGCGATCACCATGCGCAGCCAGGCGGCTGTCGTCGGCTCGTCAATGTTCGTGCCGGTGGGCGAGAGCAACAACCGGCTGTTCGCGTTCGACATCTCTGACAACCAGAAGCCTTGCATCCAGTGGATCTACGAAGGCGAGCAGACGCTGCGCACCAGCGCAGGTTTCGGCACGCGCCAGGATGGCAAGAAGGTCGTCATGGTCGGCGACATGGGCGGATTCGTGCACATGATCGACGCGACCAACGGCAAGGAACTCTGGTCCGAGCATATGGGCCTGTTCGAGAAGTCGATCTCGACCGGCACGCCTGTTCTGGTTGGCGACAAGGTGATCGCGCCCTCTTCACAGTACGAGATCATGCTTGCCGCGCAGGATGCGTATGAGTGCTGCAAGATCCATGGCGGCGTGGTCGCGCTGGACGCGATGACCGGCAAGCGCGTGTGGGAAGGCCACACGATGGAACAGGCCAAGCCGATGAAGGATCGCGGTGATGGTCAGATGCTGTGGGGACCGGCCGGCGCGCCCGTGTGGAACTCGCCGTCGATCGACCTCAAACGCCAGCAGATCTATGTTGGCACAGGCGAAGCCAACGCTGCGCCGGCGCACAAGAACACCAACGCCATCATGGCGTTCAGCCTGAAGGACGGATCGATCAAGTGGTCGCACCAGGCGACGCCGGACGACGTGTTCAATGTCGGCTGCGGGCCGAAGGGCGGGCCGAAGAACTGTTCGGCCGACACCGTGTTCCGTGATGTGGACTTCGGCGCATCGACCATCATCGCCAAGGCCCCGAACGGGACTGAGCTTGTGCTGGCCGGACAGAAATCCGGCACGGTGTGGGCGATGAACCCGGACACGGGCGCGGTCGTCTGGCGCCGCGACATCGGCACGGGTGGACCCAATGGCGGCATTCACTGGGGCATCGCGGTTGACGACACGCACGTCTATGCGCCGATCAGCTATCCGGGCCGTTCGATCCCCGGACAGGATGTGGATCCCACGCTGAAGCCCGGCCTTTATGCCGTGAACCTCAACGATGGCTCGATCGACTGGAAGTTCGAGGTGGCGCCTGACTGCACGGATGCGCGCAAGAAGTTCGTGCCCCGCTGCAACAGCCTGTTCGGCCTTTCGGGTGCGCCGACGGTGATCGGCGACCACATCATCACGGGCGGGCTCGATGGGCGCGTCTACATGGTGGAGAAGAAGACGGGCAAGCTGGTCTGGACGTACGACACGGCGCGCGACTTCGAGACGCTGAACGGCGTCAAGGGCAATGGCGGGTCGGTTGACAACGCATCCATCGTCGCGGCGAACGGGCTCGTCATCATGAACTCCGGCTATGGCCTGTTCGGCCAGGGCGCGGGCAATGTGATGATTGCGTTCAAGCCGAAGCAGTAGGCCAGAACAGGCCGCCACTGCGCGATGACTGCCGGGCAGGCGCCCGGCGGTCCCGGCTTGCCCTGCCCTTAATGCGCGCCTACTCACCTCCTGACGGAGGCTGCTGATGGCGAACGAGAGCGACAAACTTGTCCGGGACCAGCCGATCGGCATGCCGACCGAGCAGGGGCCGCTCGCCATCTACAAAGGCGCGCAGCCCGAGGCACCGAAATGGTTCGAGGATGCGGTCGCCCGGCAGTACGAGACCGCGTTCACCGAGTGCGAAGGCGCGCGCATCCATTACCAGAGCTGGGGCGACAAGACGAAGCCGGGCCTGCTGCTGGTGCATGGCAACGGCGCGCATGCGCACTGGTGGGACTTCGTCGCGCCCTACCTGACCGACGATTATCACGTCGTCGCCATGACGTTCTCGGGCATGGGCGATTCAGACTGGCGCGAACAATATGTGATGGACACGTTCGCGAAGGAGCAACTGGCCGTCTGTGAAGCCGCGGGGCTGTTCCATCACGCCGAGAAGCCGATCATCATCGCGCACTCATTCGGCGGCTTCGTCACCGTGTTGACGGGCGCGGAACATGGCGACCGGTTCGGCGGCATCGTACTGGTCGACTCGCCGGTGAATCCGCCAGATCACCCGCGCAGGGGGCCGCCGCCAGTGCGCGGCGGGAAGGTTTATCCCTCGCTCGAGGCCGCACTGGCGCGCTTCCGCCTGGCGCCGCCGCAGCTGTGCGAGAACCACTACATCATGGACTACATCGCGCGCTGGAGCCTGGCCAAGCGAACGGGCGCGGATGGACAGGAAGGCTGGGGCTGGAAGTTCGATCCGTCGATCTGGCAGCGTTTCTCCGTTTCGCGGCCGCCGCAGGAATTGCTGAAGGAAACGCGCTGCCGCGTCGCGCTGTTCAAGGGCGAGAAGTCGATCCTGTGGGAGGACGATGTCGGCGACTACATGCGCGGGCTGCTGAATCGGCAGGTGCCTTTCATCGAGATCCCGGAGGCGCGCCACCACATCATGCTGGACCAGCCGCTGGCCTTCGTGGCCGCGCTGCGGACGCTGTTGCAGGAGTGGCGATATTCGACGTCTGACCGTGTGATCGCGGGGTGACGGGCCAGTATCGTCTCTTTGACAGGCCGGGTTCCGGTTTTATCAGCAATTTTTTGCCCCGATGCGGCCCTGTGCCCGCTTTTCATGAGGGCGGGATGCGGCTACACCCCACCCCGCTTAGCCTTGAAACCGCTGGGAGTTAACTCGCCATGGCGCACGCCGAACCCGCCAACAAGACCCCGATCGTGACGCCTCCGGCGCACACCGAGGCGTACATGGACATGAGCGCACGGCGCGGCATGTGGGGCGGCTTTGGCCATTTCACGACCTGGGGCTCCATGCTGGTGATCCTGGTCATCGGCTATGCCGTCTTCACGCTGACCATGGGCATTCCGTGGATTGGCGCACTGATCGGCTTTGCCGCTTTCGGCATTGGGGCTGGCCTGCTGATGGGCATGGGCGGCGCGTGGGTCGCCACGGTGATCGGTCTCTGCGTGCTTGCCGTGTTCATCCAGGTTCTGATCTGGCTGGGTTCGCTTCTGCTCTGAGGCCCCCGCATCCGGGGTTTGAGGGGGCTATATGAAAATCGCAGTTCTCAAGGAACGCCGCTTCGGGGAAACGCGCGTCGCAACGACGCCGGATACCGTCAAGAAGCTGGTGGGCCTCAAGCATGTCGTCGCCATCGAAAGCGGCGCGGGGCTGACGGCTGGCGTCCGCGACGAGGATTATGTCGCCGCCGGCGCAAGCGTTGGCTCGGCGGCCGATGCGCTCACGGGTGCGGACATCGTGTTCAAGGTGCGTGCGCCGGACGCGGCTGAACTGGCGACCTATCCGAAGGGCGCGGCGCTGGCTGGACTGCTGGAGCCGTACGCGGCGAAGGCGGAGGCAGCGGCCTATGCGGCGGCAGGCGTAACAGCCGTCGCGATGGAATTCGTGCCACGCATCACACGCGCGCAATCGATGGACGTGCTGTCGAGCCAGGCGAACCTTGCGGGCTATCGCGCCGTTATCGAAGGCGCGCAGATCTATGGTCGCGCCTTGCCGATGATGATGACGGCGGCGGGTACGGTCGCGGCGGCGAAAGTGTTCGTGATGGGCGCGGGCGTTGCGGGCCTGCAGGCGATTGCGACAGCGCGGCGTCTGGGCGGGATTGTCTCGGCGACGGACGTGCGGCCGGCGGCGAAGGAACAGGTTGCCTCGCTCGGCGCGAAGTTCATCGCGGTCGAGAACGAGGAGTTCAAGGCGGCTGAGACGGCGGCGGGATACGCCAAACCGATGTCGCCGGAATACCAGAAGCTGCAGGCCGAACTGGTGGCCGCGCACATCGCCAAGCAAGACATCGTTGTCACCACCGCGCTGATTCCCGGACGGGCCGCGCCCGTGCTGGTGACCGAGGCGATGGTGCGGGCGATGCGGCCGGGTTCGGTGATCATCGATTTGGCTGTGAGCCAGGGCGGCAACTGCCAGCTGTCAAAACCCGACGAGATCGTGGATGTGGACGGCGTAAAGGTCGCCGGCTTCACCAACCTTCCGGGGCGCGTGGCCGCGGATTCCTCGGCGCTTTATGCCCGCAACCTGCTCGCCTTGCTGCCTCTGCTGACCGGCGAGAACGCTGCTTTCGCGCCGAAGTGGGACGATGAGATCGTGAAGGCCGCCGTGCTGACGCGCGACGGACAGGTCGTCCACCCGGCTCTCAAGGATGGCTGACAGGCATGTCGAAGGCCATCGGCCTCATCCTGACAATCACCGGCCTGATGCTGGGCTGGTATTTCGTGCAGAACATCATGCTTCCCGGACCGGCGCCGCTTCCAAGCTTCGTGATCGCGGCCATCGCGCTGATGATGATCTCGGTGGGCGTGCGCTACATACTCAAGCCTTCGAAGAAGAAACCCCAAGCGGGATCGCCCCAATGATCAAACGCATTGCCGCCCTTCTCGCCATGATGGCTGGGCTTGCCGTTGTGCTTGCCGCGCCGGCCCTCGCTTCCACCGGCGCGGAACAGCCGGACGGGCTGGTCTTCCGCCTTGCCATCTTCGTGCTGGCGATCTTCGTCGGGTATTACGTGGTGTGGTCGGTGACGCCGGCGCTGCACACACCGCTGATGGCCGTCACAAACGCGATCTCCTCGGTCATCATCGTGGGCGCGCTGATCGCGGCGGCTGCGGGCAACGGACAGGAAATGACCGGCGACCTGTGGCTGTCGAAGGGGATGGGCGGGGTCGCCGTGGCGCTGGCGGCCGTGAACATCTTCGGCGGCTTCATGGTCACACGGCGCATGCTGGCGATGTATAAGAAGAAAGAGACGCCGGCGCCGAAGACCGGATCGAAGTGAGGCGCCAATGAGCGTTGCCTACGATCATCCTCGTTTTGGCCCCGTTGCGCGGACGCCGGATGAGCGTTTCGCCAATCTGCCTGGCTGGACGTTTGCGCCGAACTACATCGACAACCTTCCTGGCTTCGAAGGAATGCAGCTGCACTACATCGACGAAGGCCCACGCGATGCGGCGGTGACCTTCCTGTGCCTGCATGGCGAGCCCAGCTGGTCATATCTCTATCGAAAGATGGCGCCGGCGTTCACAGGTGCGGGTTGCCGCGTGGTGGCGCCGGACTGGTTTGGCTTTGGCCGCTCCGACAAGCCGGTCAGGGACGAAGTCTACACGTTCGGCTTTCATCGCGCGACGTTGACCGCGTTCTTCGAGCGCATGGCGCTGAAGAATGTGTGTCTCGTCGTCCAGGACTGGGGCGGTCTTCTTGGTCTCACCATTCCGAAGGATTACCCAGGCATCACGCGATTGCTGGTGATGAACACCGGGATCGGCACGGGCGTTTCGCCAGGACCCGGCTTCAATGCGTGGAAGGCCTATGCGGTGGCCAATCCGGACATGGACGTTGGCGCGCTGATGAAGCGCGGCACGAGCGTTCTCACTGACGCTGAGAAGGACGCCTACAACGCGCCCTTCCCTGACATCACCTACAAGGCGGGCGTGCGGCGCTTTCCCCAACTGGTCCCGGTGGAGCCGTCCATGGAGGGCGTCGATCACGGCCTCGCCTCCATGGAGTACTTCCGCGAGTCCTGGAACGGGCAAAGCTTCATGGCGATCGGCCAGGCGGATCCGGTTCTTGGCGAGCCGGTGATGCGCGCGCTTCAGGCCACCATCCGCAACTGCCCGGAACCAATGCTGATCCCCGACGGGGGGCACTTCGTGCAGGAATGGGGCGAACCGATCGCGCGCGCCGCCTTGCAGGCCTTCGGGCTCGGCAAGAAGACCTAGGGGACAAGAGACAATGAACGCCAACATCGCAGCCATTCTCTATCTCGTCTCGGGCGTTCTTTTCATCCTGAGCTTGCGTGGCCTTTCGAGCCCCGCCACCTCGCAGGCCGGCGCGCGGAACGGCATGATCGGCATGGCGATCGCCATCGCGACGACGCTGTGGATGCTGTGGGACGGCGGCGCCGGTCTCGACATGTCGACCATCGCCATCATCATCGGCGGCATCGTTGTCGGCGGCCTGGTCGGCGCGGTTGTCGCGCAGAAGATCAAGATGACGGCCATGCCGCAGCTCGTGGCGTTCTTCCACTCGCTTGTCGGCCTTGCCGCCGTGCTGGTGGCGGCTGCCGCGCTCTATGCGCCGCAGGGCTATGGCATCGTGGATACGGGGGCGGCGTTGGGCGTGAACGGCGCGCTGCCGCTCAAGCTGGCGTCCATCATCGAGCTGTCGCTCGGCTCGGCTATTGGCGCGCTGACCTTCACCGGCTCGGTGATCGCGTTCCTCAAGCTCAATGGCAACATGTCGGGCGCGCCGATCATCCTGCCGGCGCGGCACTTCATCAACATCGCCTTCGCGGTCGCCATCGTCGCTCTGGTGGTGTCGATGGTGCAGACCAGCGGCACGCATGCCTGGATGTTCTGGGCACTGACGGTGATTGCGCTGGTGCTGGGCATCACGCTGATCATCCCGATCGGCGGGGCGGACATGCCGGTCGTCGTCTCGATGCTCAACTCGTATTCGGGTTGGGCTGCGGCTGCCCTGGGCTTCACGCTGGAGAACAACGCGCTGATCATCACCGGCTCGCTGGTGGGATCATCGGGCGCGATCCTGAGCTACATCATGTGCAAGGCGATGAACCGCAGCTTCATCTCCGTCATCCTCGGCGGCTTCGGCGGCGAGACAGCGGCGGCGGCTGTGGGTGGCGGACCAGCGCGGCCCGTGAAGATCGGCTCGGCTGACGATGCAGCCTTCATCATGAAGAACGCAAGCAAGGTCATCATCGTGCCGGGCTACGGCATGGCCGTGTCGCAGGCCCAGCACGCGCTGAAGGAAATGGCCGAGAAGCTGAAGGCCGAAGGCGTCGATGTCGAATACGCTATCCACCCTGTGGCGGGCCGGATGCCGGGCCACATGAACGTGCTGCTGGCCGAGGCGCAGGTGCCCTACGACGAGGTGCACGAACTGGAGGACATCAACTCCTCCTTCGCGCAGGCCGACGTGGCCTTCGTGATCGGCGCCAACGACGTGACGAACCCAGACGCCGAAACCAACACGGCCTCGCCCATTTACGGCATGCCGGTTCTGAAGGTGTGGAACGCCAAGACGGTGTTCTTCATCAAGCGCTCGCTGGCCTCTGGCTACGCCGGCGTCGAGAACCCCCTCTTCTTCCGCGAGAACACGATGATGCTTCTCGGCGACGCGAAGAAGATGACCGAAGAGATCGTGAAGGGGCTTTAGGCTCCGTCGTCAGTCCAACCACGGTCATTCTCGGCTTGTCCCGAGAATCTCTGTTGCCCGATCTGGGATCACTGGCGGATTTTTCCCCGATGAAAGAACCGGGATTCTCGGGACAAGCCCGAGAATGACCCTGCGAATTGTTCACCTGCCCTGTCGGAGTCCCGGCACTTCGTGCGTCCTAGGAAACAACAGGGAGGCAGGCATGACCCAGGAAATCAAAGCGCCAGGCGGGAAGATGGGTCTCGCTGGCTGGATCGTCACCGGACTGGTGGGGGCGTTTCTGGCGTTCTCGGCCAGCCTCAAGTTCTTCATGCCTGATGTGGTGCGCGAGACGATGGGCGGGCTGGGGTGGCCGGCGCATCATGACCTGATGATCGGGATCATTGAGGTGGGGTGTGTGGCGCTCTATCTCATTCCGCGCACGGCCGTGCTGGGGGCGGTGCTGGAAACGGCGCTACTGGGCGGGGCGATTGCCACGAACGTGCGGGTGGACAACCCGCTGTTCAGCCATGAGCTGTTCGGCGTCTATCTCGGCGTCCTGGTATGGCTGGGCCTGTGGCTGCGCGATCCGCGTATCCGGATGCTGATGCCGCTACGTCGCTAGCATTTCGCCGTCGAACTTAGAGCGGCTCCGGTATAGCCTCCCCGCAAACCAGAAACGTGGGAGGGACGTTGTGAGCTTACTTGTCGACAACATGCAGTGGGTGTTGCTGGTCTGCGGGCTGCTGACGCTCAGCATGATCCAAGCGGTGTTTGCGCCGCGCGCGACCATGCGCGCCTATTTCGGCGAGGCGCCGGACAGCAAGGCCGCCGACCTGCTGATGCGCAACTGGGGCATGCTGGTGGCGGCGGGCGGCGCACTGCTGGTCTATGCGGCGTTCACGCCCGATGTGCGACCGGTCGCGCTGGTGTTCACCGGGCTCACCAAGCTGTCTTTCATCTCGCTGGTGCTGATGGCGGGCGGCAGTTTCCTGAAGAAGCAGGCGGGGCTGGCCATCGTGATAGACGGGATCATGGTGGCGTTGTTCGCCGCCTATCTGATTGCCACGCAGGGCGGATGATCGCTGCCTGCCGGTGAGGCGCCGAGTCCCCGAGCGCCTCCGGATTCGGCAACCGGCGCCTTGGACCGGTGCAGGCCAAGCCCCTTTGTCGTCGAAAAGGCCTTCGCAACCGCTTTGCCGTTGCGACTCGCGGGCGAATGCGCGCGGATGCGGAAGACGTGAGTGCGGGCCCTCCCCTGGCATGTCGCCACCTGCACCTGCGTTCCGCGCCTGGACGACGCGCCGCTGGAGGACGACATCATGAGACACCCTGACACCATTCCCGACGCAGCACCGGCGACGCCGCCAGCTCGCGAAAAAATCGAAACATCACGGCGTGGCCTGCTGCGCGGCTTTGGGCTTGCCAGCGTTGGTGTTGCCGCACTTGCCGCTGGCTGCTCTCCCGCAGCGACGCAGGCAGATGCAGCGCCTGCGCCGGCGACGCCCGAAGTCGACAAGTCAGTCGCCATCATGGGCGCGAACGAAAGCCCGTTCGGGCCCTCCCCGAAAGCCGTCGAGGCAATGGTCGCCAAGGCCGCCCTTACCGCGCGCTACGCTGATGCAGAGGGCGAGGATCTGAAGAAGCAGATCGCCGCCATAGAGGGCGTGGCGCCGGAACAGATTTTCCTCGCCAACGGATCCTCGCCGATCCTTGCGGCCTTCGGCGAGATGATCGCCAAGAAGGGCGACGGCCAGCTAGTGACATCTGTCGCCACCTATGAGGGCGTGCCGCGCGCGGCGGGCCAGTACGGCGCCGAAGTGATCATGACGCCGCTGACCGCGGAGTTCGGCATCGATCTTGATGCGATGGCGGGCAAGGTGTCGAAAAAGACGACGGCGACGTATGTCTGCAACCCGAACAACCCGACCGGCAACATGGTCGATCCGGTGAAGCTGAAGGCGTTCGCAATCGAGGCGTCGAAGACTGCGCCGTGCTTCATCGACGAAGCCTATCTCGACCTGTGCGACGACTATGCTGGCAACGTCATGACCGGCCTTGTGCGCGATGGGCACAACGTCGTCATCTGCCGGACCTTCTCGAAAATCTATGGCATGGCGGGACAACGCCTTGGCTATGGAATTGCAGCGCCCGAACTGGCGCGCGAGATGGCGATGGCGACGCGCATGGGCGGCGTCAACCACCTCGGCATCGTCGCTGCGATGGCGAGCCTTGCCGACAAGGAGTTCGTGCCCACCATGCGGCCGAAGTTCAAGGCGGGGCGTGAGCGGCTCTACAACCTGGTGAAGGGTATGGGCCGTCCTATCGCATCCAACCCGCAGGCGAGCTTCGTGTTCTTCGACGTCGGCATGCCGAGCAAGACATTCGCCGAGAAGATGATGGCGGAAGGCGTGCGCGTCGTTGGCCGGTCGTGGGCGCAGTACGACAACTGGACGCGCATCTGCGTGGGCGATGACTGGGAAATGGATCGCTGCGAGACGGCGCTGAAGAAGGTTCTAGCTTGATCTCCAAATCCTGACGGAGACCATGCAGGGCGGTGGGCCATGGCCCGCCGCCTTTTGCATTCCGGCGCGGCGCGGCTTATCTCTCCCCTGCCTGCGCGGAGGACCCCATGCTTGCCCAGTTCCAGCACTTTGCCGGATACAACGCCTGGGCTAATCAGCGAATCTATGACGCTGCGGCAATGCTGACCGACGAACAGGTCTGGCGCGATGTGGGGCTGTTCTTTGGCAGCCTTGGCGGCACGCTGAACCACATCCTGGTGGCGGACCGTGTCTGGATGAAGCGTTTCACCGGCACGGGGGAACATCCGGCCACCCTGAACGCCATTCTCCATCGCGACCTTGGCGAGTTGCGCGCGGCGCGCGAGGCCGAAGACAGGCGCATCATCGCTTATGCGAACGGTCTTACCGCAGAGCAGCTGGACCAGACATTCACCTATCGCAAGATGACAACGCCGGACATGGTGACGTCAAAGTTGTGGCCGGACCTGCTGCACGTCTTCAATCACCAGACGCATCATCGCGGACAAGCGCACACTGGACTATCGATCCTGACGGACCAGGAGCCGCCGTCGCTGGACATGATCCAATACGCGCGGGCGAAAGGGGTAAATCATGGGACTGTATTCGCGATACATCGCGCCTTGGCTGGTGGATTGTGCGTGCGGGACTAAGCCGATTGCGTATCAGCGCCGCAAGCTCATCCCGCAGGCGAGCGGCGTTGTTCTTGAGATCGGCGCGGGCGGCGGGCGGAATTTCGCGCTGTATGATCGCGGCAAGGTCGAGCGTGTGATCGCGCTGGAGCCGGATGCGGCGATGGTGAAGCGTGGCAAGGACCGCGTGCCCGACGGCTTGCCGCTGGAATGGCTGCAGCGTGGGGCGGAGGCGGCGGGGCTCGCGCCCGGGTCGATAGATACAATCGTGACGACCTACACCCTCTGCACAATTCCCGATGCGGTAGGTGCGCTGGCCGCGTTGAGGGCGGCTCTGAAGCCGGAAGGGCGGCTGCTGTTCTGCGAGCACGGGCTGGCGCCGGATGCGGACGTGACGAAGTGGCAGAAGCGGATAGAGCCGGTATGGCGACCGATGGCGGGCGGATGCCACCTCACGCGCGACGTCGATGCGATGATCACGGCGGCGGGCTGGCGCATCGACAAGGCCGAGCGGATGTACCTGCCCGGCACGCCGCGCTTTGCGGGCTATAATGTGTGGGGCTCGGCGCGGCCGGCGTAGGCGTTACTGGTCCGCCGGCAGGCGCTTCGGCGTCGGCGGTGCGCAGCTCTTGAACGTAAACACGTCCCATGGCTCATCGCCCGGTCCGTCGACCAACGAGTAGCGAATTTTCCGCCCGAGGTCGGTCATCAGAACGCGTTCAGGCGCGACGCCGCTCTCGGAAGCCATGAAGCCGGGCTCACCCTTGTTGAGCGAATAGACAATTCCCTCCCACACCTGGCACTCGGCGATTTCCTGTTCGCTCAGAATGCCATCGTCAGGGCCGGGACGCTTGCAGCCGTGGAAGATATGCCCGGTGTTGCGGCTCGTTCCCATGTTCGAAGAAATGTAGCCCCACGCCGTCCTGCCATCGGGGAAGACGAGGTCGAAGATGTTGTCGGTCATGCCGCCCATCTCCCAGGATTCGCCCCGGCGAAAACGCAACTCGAAACCTTTCTGAGGTTCGGTGTAGATCGCCTGCTCGATGGGACAGTCGATAGAGCTTGCCGTCACTCCCAGTTCGGTAGGATCCGCAGGCGCAGCAGGCGGCGCCTCCGCCACCGGCGCCACAGCTTGCGGCTCGCCGCAGGCGGACGCGGACAGAAGCAACAGGGCGGCGAAGACAGGGCGCATGAACAGTCCATCGTTAGAGGCTGGCGACACTCTCGCGTGACTCGTGCGCGAGTACTACTGCTGCCCGGCAGCATTGAGCACGGCGAGGAAGCTTGTCCCGTACCGCTCGAGCTTGGCTTTGCCGATGCCGGGGAGGCCACCCATTTCCTCCAACGTCGAGGGCCGCGCTTCCGCCATCGCGCGCAGGGTGGAGTCGTGGAAGACGACATAGGGCGGCACGCCCTGCGCCTTGGCGAGGCGCGCGCGTTCGGCGCGCAGGTCGTCGAACACTGCGTGCGCCGCACCGCCCATCGCGGCCGCCTGATCACGCCGGGCGTCTTTCTTCGTCTGCTTGCGCGCCGCTTCCTTGCGCAGGAGAACCGGCTGCTCGCCGCGTAGGATGGGTCGTGCGGCTTCGGTGAGCTTGAGCGCGCCGAATTCGCTGTCGACGCGGATCAGGCCCATGCCGGTGAGTTGGCGGAACACGGATTGCCACGTCTTCTGGTCGATATCCTTGCCGACTTCGAAGACGCCGAGATTGCCGTGGCCGAAGCTGATCACCTTGTCGGTCGTCTTGCCGCGCAGCACGTCGATGACGTGGCCGGCGCCGAAAGTCTGGCCGGTGCGGTAGATCGCTGACAGCGCCATCTTGGCGGCTTCGGTAGCGTCCCACGTTTCGGCCGGGGCGCGGCAGTTGTCGCAATTGCCGCAATTCCCCGGATGCGCCTCGCCGAAATGGGCGAGGATGGATTGCCGGCGGCAAGCCGTCGTCTCGCAGATCTGCAGCAGCGCGTTGAGCTTTGTTCGCTCGATACGCTTCACTTCTTCCGGCGCATCGCCCTGCCCGATCATGCGGCTGCGCTGGGCCACATCGCCAAGACCATAGGCCATCCACGCTTCGGAAGGATCGCCGTCGCGGCCCGCGCGGCCTGTCTCCTGATAGTAAGCCTCGACCGATCCGGGCATGTCGAGGTGGGCGACATAGCGCACATCCGGCTTGTCGATTCCCATGCCGAAGGCGACGGTCGCGACCAGCGCTAGATTGTCTTCTGTCAGGAACGCGTCCTGGTTCTTCGAGCGGATGCGCGCGTCCATGCCGGCGTGGTACGGCAACGCGCGGATGCCCTTCTCGTTCAGCCACTCGGCTGTCTCTTCGACCTTCTTGCGCGAGAGGCAGTAGACGATGCCGCTCTTGCCTTCGTGGCGGGTAAGGAAATCGCGGAGCTGGTCCTTGCCGTTGTCGCGGCGGACGATGGTGTAGGAGATGTTCGGCCGGTCGAACGAGGCGGCGAAGACGCGCCCCTCTCTCAGCCGTAATCGTTCGATGATGTCGTCGCGCGTCTGCGGATCGGCGGTGGCTGTCAGCGCCATGCGCGGGACGCCGGGAAAGCTTTCGGCTATCTGGGACAGCTGGCGGTATTCGGGGCGGAAATCGTGCCCCCACTGGCTGACGCAGTGCGCCTCGTCGATGGCGAACAGCGAGATATGAGCCTCGTGCAGCATCTGCTGGAAGCCGGGCGTCATCAGCCGTTCGGGGGCGACGTAGAGAAGCTTCAGCTCGCCCGAGTGCAGCTTGTCTCGGACGGCGCGCGCCTCGTCGGGCGAAAGCGCGGAGTTGAGGGCCGCAGCTTCAACGCCCTGCTGGCGCAGCGCTTCCACCTGGTCGCGCATCAGGGCGATGAGGGGCGAAACTATGATGGCGACACCCGGCCGGCACAGGGCCGGCACTTGGTAGCACAACGACTTGCCCGCCCCGGTGGGCAGCAGGACGACGGCATCGCCCCCGGCGACGACATGGCGCACCACCTCTTCCTGCTGGCCACGGAAGGCAGACAGGCCGAAGACCTCGCGCAGGACGTCCAGGGGCTCGCGCAAGGCGTGCTTTCTCCAATTGGGGCGGCATGGTTAGCACGCACCCGGCCGCTGGCCATCCCGGCCTTTCGGCGCTATAGGCCGCGCCCATGGCAACCACCCCCGTTTATACCAAGATCAGCCAGCCCAAGGTCGGCATCGTTTCGCTGGGCTGTCCGAAAGCGCTGGTCGATTCAGAGCGCATCATCACGCGTCTGCGGGCCGAGGGCTATCAGATCGCGCCGGACTACAAGGGCGCGGACCTTGTTCTGGTGAACACGTGCGGGTTCCTGGATTCAGCGCGGGCGGAAAGCCTCGACGCTATCGGCGAGGCGATCAACGAGAACGGCAAGGTGATCGTGACCGGCTGCCTTGGCGCAGAAGCCAATGTGATCACCGAGCGCCATCCCGGCGTTCTGGCCGTGACGGGGCCGCACCAGTACGAGCAGGTGATGGACGCGGTGCATACGCACCTGCCGGCGCCGGATCATCCGTTCGTTTCGCTGGTGCCCGAAAGCGGCTATCGCCTGACGCCGCGCCATTACGCATACCTGAAGATTTCAGAGGGCTGCAACAACCGCTGCTCGTTCTGCATCATCCCGAGCCTGCGCGGCGATCTCGCCTCGCGCCGGATCGATGCGGTGCTGCGCGAAGCGGAACAGCTGACGAAGGCGGGGGTGAAGGAAATCCTCGTCATCAGTCAGGACACGTCTGCGTACGGGCTCGATGTGAAGTATGCGCCGCACAAGTGGCGCGACAAGGAACGGCAGACGCGTTTCAAGGATCTGTGTGAGGGGCTTGGCGAACTCGGCGTTTGGACGCGCCTGCACTACGTTTACCCGTATCCGCATGTGGACGATGTGATGCCCATGATGGCGGACGGACGCATCCTTCCGTATCTCGACATCCCGTTCCAGCATTCGAGCCCCAACGTGCTCAAGGCGATGCGCCGGCCGGCGAACATCGACAAAACGGCGGATCGCATTGCGAAATGGCGCTCCGAGGTTCCTGAGCTTGTGCTGCGCTCATCCTTCATCGTCGGCTTCCCGGGCGAGACGGACGAAGATTTCGAGCACCTGCTCTCCTGGATGAAGGAGACGCGGATCGAGCGCGCCGGTTGCTTCAAGTATGAGAACGTGACCGGGGCGGCGTCTGCCGCCCTGCCCGGCCATGTGCCGGAAGAGGTCAAGGAAGAACGCTGGCACCGCTTCATGGCTGTGCAGAGCGAAATCGCCGATGCACGCGCACAGGCGATGGTCGGCCAGACCATCGACGTGATCATCGACGACGTGGACGAAGACGGCGCGGTTGGCCGCTCCAAAGCCGATGCGCCGGAGATCGACGGGTCGGTGTTCATCGAGGACGCGACGGGGCTGAAGCCCGGCGACATCGTGAAGGCTACAGTCCACGCTGGCGAGCAGGTGGACCTGTGGGCTGAGATCGTGCCGTAGTAGACCTAGCGGCGCTCGCCAGATTCTCTCGCTACCGCAACACAAACGCGCTCGCTCCGAGCACCGAGGGCCGCTAGGCTTCCCAGCGAATTGAACGCCTCTTCAAAGCGGGCATCGCTCATCTTCATCGCTAGCTGCTCCGCGTCCGCAGCTGCAATGGCACCTTCCATATCAGTGATGTTGCCGTCTTCGTCGATGAACGGACTGATCGCCGCGAGTATGCGAAAAGCGTCCTCTGGAAAGTGGGCCGCAAAGTAGCCAGTGGCGCAGCTGCACTCGATGGGCTTTTGCCCCTGACCGGGACCCGCCAGACAGCCCTTGAACAGTCTCACCGATCCTCTCGCTAGATCGTCGCGGGTCTGGCTCATGGCCGAAGGGATCATCAACGCCACAACTGCAGTCGTGGCGGTCAACGCGGCAATTTTCAATGTCATCGGGACGTCCCTGCCAGTCTTTGACACTCTGCCGACGGGATGCACCTCCGTCCACATGCACAAACGCGGATCGATGCATATTGTTTTTCGATATGAACTAAGCTATTCGTAGCTTGTCAGCCGTCTGGGTCAGAGGCGCAAATGCCCGGCGCGCGTCGGCTGTCGAAAAACAACAAGTATGACAAGGGCAAACCCATGCATCGTCTCCTCCTCGTTCTTCCCGCAGTTTTCGCCACCGCGCTCGGCGGCTGTGTCGTCGGCTCATCCACTGGCAAGCCGTATTCGGAATCGCAGCGCCACACCTATTCGGGCTTCTCGAAAGTGGACGCGTCGGCGGGCGTTGAAGTCGTGCTTGCGCAGGGCGCGTTCGACGTGAAGGCGGAGACGACCGAGGGCGAGGGTTTCGAGAACCTGATCGTCGAGGTGAACGACGACACGCTGCGCATCAGCCGCAAGCAGACGACCATGTTCAACTTCAGCGGCGGGCCGCGCTATCGCGTGACCGTCTCTGCGCCGGCCTATTCCGAGCTGGAGGTTTCATCCGGCGCGAGCCTGCAGGCCGACAGCCTGAAGCTTGATGAGGTCGAAGTCAGCGCTTCTTCAGGCGCGAGCGTGCATATCGCCGGCACATGCACCACGCTTGAGCTCGACATGTCGTCGGGCGCCAGCTTCAGCGGCGAGGACCTGCGCTGCGAGACGGCGAAGGTCGACGCCTCCTCAGGCGCGAGCGCGCATGCGTTTGCAGCGCGCAGCGCGCGGGGCCAGGCGTCGTCGGGCGCCAGCGTGTCGTTCAGCGGCAACCCGGCCGAGCTTGAGCGCGACACGTCGAGCGGCGGCTCGGTCAGCGCGCGCTGAGACGAACACAGATGAAAGCCAAAATGATGATCCTGCCTGTCGCGGCGATGGCCGCGCTGGGCGGATGCACCGTGATGAGCGGTGAGACCGAAACCCGCGAATACGCCCTTTCCGGTTTTGACAGCATCGTCGCGGAAAGCGGCATCGACGTGGTGCTGACCCAGGGCTCGGCCTTCAGCGTGAAATCCGAAGCGCCGGAAGGCAAGCTCGACCGCATCAACATCGAGCAGGTGGGCAACGAGCTGAAGATCGACATCGAACACGAAGTGACGATCGGGTGGAGCGGGCGCTACCTGGTGAGCGTGTCTGCTCCGGCCTTCACAGCGATAAAGGCTTCGGGCGGCGCTGATGTGGAGGCGGCGTCCCTGCAGGCAGATCGGCTGGTGCTGTCAGTCTCGGGCGGCGCGGACATCGAAGTTAAAGGCGCGCGGATCGGCACGCTGGAAGCCACGGCTGACGGCGGTGGCGATATCGAGCTTGCCGGCACATGCACCACCGCAACGCTCACGGCGTCGGGCGGCGCCAACATCGATGGCGAGAAGTTCGATTGCGACAGCGTGACGGCTTCGGCCAGTGGCGGCGGCGATATCGACGTTGGCGCGCGCATGACCGCGAATGGCGCAGCGAGCGGCGGTGGCGATGTGCGCTTCCTTGGATCGCCCGCAACGTTCACCGCAGATGAGTCCTCGGGCGGCGACGTCTCGGTCGACGCGCGCTAGCGCTTCGACCGAAAAACTCATCCCGCCTCAGCCGGGGGGCCGAGGCGGGATCCGGGAAAGCCTCGCGGGTGTCTGGAGTCCGCAATCAGGCTGGCTGGGTGAAACCCCGGGACCCGATACGCATGTCGGGTCGAGTTCTGGCAGGCCGTGTCAGCGGCCGACGGGATTGGTGATCAGGACCGTGGCGTGCCGGGGCAGGCCAAGCTCTTCATAGGTCCAGGTCAGGCGGCGGCCTTCGGGGACGAGCGCCTTGCAATTGTCCTTCTCGACGCGCTGGAAGCCGATGTGGAAGCGATCATCGCCGCGATTGTCGACGTCGACGTCGAAGTCGCCACGTTCGGTGCAGCCGTTGGAGTGGACGAGGATGGTGATCTCCTGCCCCCGATCGCTGATCTCGGCACCATAGAGATAACCGTAGCCGTCGTCGCCGTGGCTCCAGCCATGGTCGCGGACCTCTGCGTCGACGATGACGCAACCACCAAGCATCGCCGCCGAGACGGCCGCGAGCGCGAATGTTCCTGCACGTTTCATGTTGTGTCCCTGCCCCTGTGGTCGGGTGTGTGTGGCGTCGTGGATGCCGATGACGCATCATATCGTTTTTCGATATGAACCCGCGATGAACGCGTTGTTTAGTTGGCGGGTTTCGGATGCGGGATCAGCGCCTGAGGCCGGCCAGCAGGCGGACCAGTTCGGCCTGCCGGTTGACCTCGAGCTTGCGGTAGGCGTTGGAAATCTGCTTGCGCACGGTCGCTTCAGCAACGCCGCGTGTGCGGGCGATCTCGGCGGGTTCGCCTCCGCTGAAGATCGCCGCCGCAATGCTCGCCTCTGCATCCGTGAGGCCGAATAGATCCTGAAGTTCGACTTCGATGCCAGTGTCACCCGCGCCGAGATCAGACAGGACAAGCAGCAGGCGCCCGCCGGGCAACGCTTCCAGCGCCGCGTCAAGCACAGCGGCGATGGTGACCAGCACCGGACGACGGCGGCCAGCGCCGCGCAGAAGGAAGCGCCGGCGCGCTAGCGGCGCATCCCGATTGCGGGCGGCATGGACCAGCGCACTAAGCGCCGGCCCATCGACCGGATTGGTGCTGGACAAAAAACCTTCTGTGACATCGAGGCCGAAACCGAGGATGCGCTCGGCGCCGGGTGTCAGCGCCATGACGCGGCCTTGCCGGTCGAGAATGATGGCGGCAGCGCCGGAGGCGTTCAGCCCAAAGAGCATGTCGGAGGCACGCATGGTGTGAAGCCGCGTGGCAAGCGAGGCGACGTTCATTGCCGTTCGCGCGACGCGAACGAAACTTGCTGCGTCCTTGCCATCGATGACGCCAGCCTCCTCCGCGCGCATGACGAAGCAGAACCATTCTTCGCGCCCATCGAGATCGAAGCGCATGCCGGCATAGTTCGCCATGCGGCGGGGCACAAAGAGTTCGTTGTAGATCGCTGAGCGCTTGCGCTCCTCGGCCGGCACAGCCCGATGATCGAGAAAGAGGGTGTTGAGCGGCAGCGGGCGCTCGGCGCGCGCGCGATAATCCACATCGACCCAGCCATCGGCGAAGTAGGGCGCGATACCCTCGTTCTGGCGTTGGGATGCGATGAAGGCGGGGCGATCAAGGTCGGCGCTCGCCAGGCAGAAATACTCGAAGCCCAGGAGACGGCCCGCAGCATCCAGCGCCTCGGGCAGGCCTTCTGGCTGATGGACACACGCATCCAGCAGCGCTTCCGCGGCCGCAATCTGCACACCACTCTCCCACGCGGGTCCGGACCGACCCGGTGTCAAGGATAGGGGGACGGAGTGACGATCATCAATCCACAGGGACGCGCGCTGAGACGCCCTGTCGCAGAGGACGAAGCAGTATCAGCCGTTGCCGGAATCGTCAGATTTCCCGATAAACGATGTTTCCAAGGCCCGTCCCCCCAACCCAGGGCCGAGGAAGAAGGGGGCGTCGGGCAACCGGCGCCCCCGACTTGTTTGGGGCGCCCGCGGCCCGGGTCCGACCCCGTATCGCGCCGCCCGGAAGATTGGCCCGTCCCTGGCAACTCCGGTCCACAATCGATAGGCGGGCCGCAGACGGCGGGCTATTACCAAAACTGAGTATTGACGGATCGCCGCCAGGTCAGCGCGCCTTCACCGAATGACTAGTCGATCTCGAACTGATCGAGGCGATAGCCGGGATCGGGATAGGCTGGTTTCATCGCTTCCAGTTCGCCGCGAATAAGGCGAGCGGCGATGGCGTCGCGGCGGGTGCGGCTGTCGGCGGGGATGACGTGCCAGGGGGCGTGCGGCGTGGAGCAGCGCTGGATCGCCGTCTCATAGGCGGCCTGGTACTTGTCCCACAGCTTGCGATCCTCGAGATCGGCCGGGTTGAACTTCCAGCGCTTGGTCGGAACTTCGAGCCGTTCGCGCAGGCGCTCGCCCTGCTCTTCCTTCGAGATGTGCAGCATCAGCTTGAGGACACGCGTGCCGTTCTCGGCGAGCAGTTTCTCGAAGGCATTGATCTGCTCGTAGCGCTGCTCGATCATTTTCGGCGGCGCAAGATTGCGCACCTTCACAACGAGCACGTCTTCATACTGCGAACGGTTGAAGACGTGGATGAAGCCCTTCTTCGGCGCGCGGATGTGCAGGCGCCAGAGATAGTCGTGCGCCATCTCCTCTTCAGACGGCTTGCCGAAGCCAAAGACGTTCACGCCGAGCGGGCTGGTGTATTTGAAGCATTCCTTGGTGGTGCCGTCCTTACCGGCAGTGTCGATGCCCTGCATCACAACGAGCAGCGCACCCGCCTTGCAGGCGAACATGGCGTCCTGCAGTTCGTTGATCGCCAGGGCATCTTCATCGAGCGAGGCCTTGGCGTCCTTCTTCGAGTCGAAGATCTGGTCGCCCTTGGTGTTACGGTCTTTGAGAGCGAAGGACTTTGCCTTCTTCGGATCCACGATCGTAGCTTCGCGGACTGAGTCTATCGAGGGTTGGTCGGACATGCGCGCTCCCGGCTGGATCAGCAGCCTAACGCCTAGCGCCGCGCGAGTCCCCTTCTTCGCCCAGTAAGCGAAAACGGTTCGTTCAAGACGCGTTGCCTACCTGGGCCACTTGCTGACGATCGTCGCTGCGTCGAAATAGTCGCGGTAAACGGTGATCAGGCCATTGTGCACTTCGTAGACGCCAGTAACGGGCAGTTCGACCCAGCCGGTGGCCAGAAGGTGTCGGTCCAGGCGTTCGAGGAACACGATTGGACCGACTGCCGCTTCGCGCAGGATGACCAACTTGTTCTCGATGGTCGGCGCAAAGAAGGGTTCGAGCACGCTGCGGATACCTGCAGGGCCGCGAACCGAGGACATCGGGATGTTGGTGTACTCGCAGTCCGCCGAGACGTATTTCAGCGCGGTGTCGTAGTCCTTTATCTCCATTGCCGCGTTGAAGGCCTTGACGATCTCGATTGGCGTGCTGGTCATCGCTATCTCCTTGCGGGGCGCCATTCCTGTGGCGCATGCTGCGTTCAAGCCAACCACGAAAAGACCTGCACCGAGCATGACGCCGCGTCGGTCCGGGGACATGACCGGCGGCGGGTTCAACAGTTCAGCATCGCGCTCGATCCGGTCTTCGATCTTCATGCGAACTCGCCTCGCCTGAGCGCCTTGGCTTCCTTTGCTCGTAGGGGGCAAGCGGCACGACAACAATTACCTCGCAGGTAATGCGATGCCGGGTGGCGCCGAAAAGCGAAAGGGCGGCCGGTTGCCCGTGCCGCCCCTTCTTGTGTTCCAGAAATCTGGTTCGTCTTACGACGAGTAGAATTCGACCACCATGTTCGGTTCCATGCGGGCCGCGTACGGGATGTCCGTCAGCGTCGGCATGCGGATGAACTTGGCGGTGCCGGCTTTCGCATCGACTTCGACATACTCGGGAACTTCACGTTCGCCCGAGCTCATCGCTTCGATGACCAGCGCCATGTTGCGCGACTTTTCGCGGACCTGGACGACGTCGCCCGGCTTCACGATCATGGAGGCGATGTTCGCCTTCTTGCCGTTCAACGTGACGTGGCCGTGGTTCACGAACTGGCGGGCCGCGAAGATCGTCGGCACGAACTTGGCGCGATAGACGACCGTGTCGAGACGCGATTCGAGCAGGCCAACCAGCAGCTCGGCGGTGTTGCCGGTGCGGCGCTCGGCCTCTTCATAGGTCTTGCGGAACTGTTTTTCCGTGATGTCGCCGTAGAAGCCCTTGAGCTTCTGCTTGGCCATCAGCTGGATGCCGAAGTCCGACGGCTTGTTGGCGCGGCGGGCGCCGTGCTGGCCGGGGCGGGACTGGCGCTTGTTGATCGGGGATTTCGGACGACCCCAGACGTTTTCACCAACGCGGCGGTCGAGTTTGTACTTGGCGTTATGGCGCCTGGACATGGTAACCTCAATTTTGGCGCGCTCCGGCCTGACCCTCATGGTCCGGCGACTTCCACGGCGGCGGCGCACCACCCGTTATTTCCGGCCCTTGCGGGCGCGGAAGCGGGCAAAAACAGGATTATGCCGCCAAAGTCAAGCTGGCCGGACCAGGCTGGACACGTCGCCACACTACCCTGTGACCACCGGCAGCGGCCCCGCAGCATTGCCGGGGCTTACCTAACGGCATTAGAATAGTCGGTATGCCGCCTCGACGCGGCCCATAAAAAACTCGGGAGCCCGCCGTGCGTCTTGCAATAGCCCTCTTTCTTGGAACCGCGCTGTCGGCCGGCAGCCTGGCAGCTCATGCCCAGACGCCGACCCCCGCTCCCGCTTCAGCTCAAGCCCCCTACAAGGCCCCGCGCCTGGCGTTCGGCCAGCCCGACCTGCAGGGTGTGTGGAGCAATGCCTCGCTCACCCCGCTGACCCGTCCGGCGGGCCTTGGCGACCGCCTAGTCTACACCGACGAGGAAGTCGCCAAGCTTGAAGGCAACGTCCAGATCGAGATCGAGGAAGGCAACGCGCCCACCGACCCGAACGCGCCGGCCGACTTCGTCCAGAAATCCACCGTGCAGCGCCCCGAGTTCGCGGCGGCCGGTGGCGACGTCGGCGGCTATAACCGCGGCTGGCTCGACCCGGGCAACCATGTGATGCGCGTCAATGGCGAGCCGCGCACGTCGATCCTCACCACGCCGAACGGCATGCCCCCCGCCCGCAAGGCCGGCGCGGCGACCAGCCCCTCGCCCCAGATGCCGGCTGGCTCGAACTCGTTCGACAGCTATGAGCGCCGCTCGGCTGGCGAACGCTGCATCGTCTCGTTCGGCCGCAATGGCGGCCCGCCGATGCTGGCCAACGGCTTCTACAACAATAACTACCAGATCCTGCAGTCGCCCGACCACGTGGTGATCACGGTCGAGATGAACCATGACGCGCGCATCGTGCGGCTGAACTCCGAACACCGGAAAGACGATATCCGTCCGTATTTCGGCGACGCGATCGGCTGGTGGGATGGCGATACTCTGGTGGTCGAGACCACGCATATCCCGCGCTCGCAGCAGTTCATGGGATCGTGGGAAAACCTGAAGATCACCGAGCGCTTCACCCGGGTCGGCGAAGAGCGCATCCACTACTCGTTCACCGCGGAAGACCCGACCTTCTGGGAACAACCCTGGGGCGGCGAGTACGAATTCGCGCCGCTGGGCCAGCCGCTCTACGAATACGCCTGCCATGAAGGCAACCACGCCCTGCCCGGCATTCTCATGGGCGAGCGCGTGAAGGATTGGGCAGTGACGGACACGGCCGCCAAGCCGAGCCGCTAGAGTCCAACGCCACTCCAAAAACAAAAAAAACGGCGCGTGGAAACCCCACGCGCCGTTCTCGTATCCGCCGTTCCGCTCGAGACATGCTCGAACGGAACGGCACTACCCTGCTACTGGATGTCCCAGCTGAACCGCACGCCGATGGCGCGGGGCGGCGCGATGGTGGTGTAGTACGAACGCACGCTGGCGCCGCTGACGATCTGGTTGTTCAGGCTCGTGCCGACGACACCCGTTTCGGCGAACTCGTCGAACAGGTTGTTGACGAACAGCGCCGCCTTGTAGTTGCCGGAGTCATAGACGACCGACGCGTTGGCGATGCCGTACGCATCCAGCGTGAGGCTGGAGCCGCGGCCGCCGGTGCGCGACAGGACGTCGTCCTGCCAGGCATAGCCGGCGTTCCAGAGCAAGGACCCGTCCATGAACGGCTGCTCGTATGTGGCGAACAACGAGAACTGGTTCTCCGGGGAGCCCGGCAGGCGATCGCCCGCCTGCCCGTCCTCGAAGGCGGGCGTGAAGCCGCCGCCGGGCAGGATGGTGCGGATCAGGTCGGGAACGCCCGCAGTGAGCTCGGCCTGCGTGAAGCTGTAGTTTCCACGCACGCTGAACTGGTCGGTGATGCGCCAGTCGCCGGAAAGCTCGAAGCCCTTGGATTCGGCGCCCTCAGCGTTGACCGTGATCGGTTGCGAACCGCTGACCGTTGCCGAAGAAAGCTGCGGATCGGTCCACTCGATGAAGTAGATCGCGCCGTTGAGGACGAGGTCGCCATCGAGCCAGGTGGATTTGGCGCCGATCTCGTAGTTGTTCGTCTTGTCGGCGGTGTACTGCCGCTCGTCGCGCACCGAGAAGTCGTTCGGGCCAGTGCCGTATTACTGGCCGGGAGCCAGGGCGCAGACGGTCTGCGGGGCGAGCGGATCGAAGGGCTCCGCGCACTGTCCGAGGCCGTTGGAGTTGCCGATCCGGTAGCCCTGGCTCGCCGTTGCGTAGAGCAGCAGGTCCGAGTTCAGTTCCCAGGCCAGGTTGACCTTGCCGAGAATGCCGTCGTCCTTCTGGCCTGCATCAGGGTCGAAAGGCTGGTTACCGATTTCATCCAACGTCGGCGCGACGAAAGACGGATCGAACAGCGGGAAATCGACCGCCGTGTATTCCTTCAGGTCGTATTTGTACGCGCGGGCGCCGACGGTCAGCGTGAGGCTGTCGGTGATATCGTAGCCGACCTCGCCGTAGATGGCCTGCTCGACCAGCTTGATGCGTGAGCGCGAGAAGTACTCAAGATCGTCGGGCCGGTTGAACCCGGCGAAGGCCGCATAGCCCGGCGTGTATTCAGCCGAATACCCGACCGACTCGGACTCGTTGTAGAATGCGCCGACGATCCAGCTCAGCGGACCTTCTGTTGTCGAGACGAGGCGGATCTCCTCGTTGAGACGTTCCTCTTCGCCAAGCTCATGCGTGTAGGCCGTGAAGGTCGGGAAGGCCTCATAGCTGTATTCGAGCGAGATCAGCAGGTCGGTCTGGTCGCGCTGGCCATCGTCCGAGTACCTGCTGAAGCCCGTCGCGGACGTCAGCTCGGCAAATCCGAGATCGGCCGTGACTTCCAGCGCCAGCAGCTCGTTCTTGATCTTGTTCGGTTCAAGCACGCGCTTGGTGTTGTCGTACTCGCCGATGTTGGGGAGTACGCCGCGCTTGCTGGAGATGCGGCGTCCGCCGATGTCGGCGTCCTGGTAGTAATAGGTGAGCGTGCCATCCAGCCATTCCAGCGGCGCCCAGCGTGCGGCGATGCGGCCCGAGAGGATTTCCTCGCTGTCCGCGTCCTCGACAGAACGAAGGTTTGCTGCGACGGCGGCCGGGTTGCTGAAGTTTGGATCGGGGTCGGAGACGCCGGGATTCAGCACGACGAAGGGCTGGTCTACGAAGCCGGTGTCGCTGAGCATGTCGAGCGAGCCGCGGATGGCGAAGTTGTCGGTGAAGGCCTTGTTGAAGGTGAAGCCTGCGTCTGTGCTGATGCTATCGGATTCGGAATACTGATAGGCTTCAGCGCGAACAGTCAGCGTATCGGACGAGAAGCTGGGGCGGTTGGGGATGTAGCGGATGGCTCCGCCGAGCGTGCCAGCGCCGTAGAGCGTGCCCTGCGGTCCGAGCAGGACCTCGACGCGCTGCATGTCGTTCAGCTTCAGGTCGACGAAGAGCGGGATCTCTCCGAGATAGGTTGCGACCGTGCCGCCGCCGCTGTTGTCGCCGTCGCCCGAACCGATGGGGTCGGCGTTGAGGCCGCGCACGATGATCGGGTTGCCCTGGCGCCCGCCGCGATCGACCACGTTGATGCCGGGCACATAGGCCAGCACGTCCGCGATGTCATCAAAGCCCTGCTCTTCGATCTGCGCGCCGCCGACGGCCGCGATATTGAGCGGGGTGTCCTGCACATTCTCTTCACGCCGTGAGGCCGTCACGACGACGACATCGCGCCTGTCGTCTTCTTCGGCCGCGGGGCTGGTCTGCGCCACAGCCATAGGCAGCGCCTGCAAAGCGGCGAATGCGATGATTGCCGTGCTGGACGCCAGTTTGAATTTCCGCTTGTTCATGGGGTGCTTTCCGGTTGAGCAGTTCTGACCTTCAGCCGATCAGAATTTGTCGTTCGGCCACAGGCAACGCGAAACGTCCAGAAAAGCGCGCTTTTCCATCGCCCTGAACCATGTTGAATCACGTCATGCCTAATCCCTCGCCACCGGGCGCCCAAAAAATCGCCGCCATCCTTGCGTCAGCGGGACGTCACGTTGCGGCAAGGCAATATCAGGCCGGCCATGAGGCCTGCCTCGAGGCGTTGAAGCTCGCGCCGGATTCGGGAGAGGCATACCTGCTGCTTGGAGTCATCGCCGGCGATCACTCGAATCATGTGAAGGCTATCGAACTACTTGATCGCGCCGCCGCGCTGCTCTCGCCCCGCACGCGGCCGCTGGCGTTGGCATACAAGGCGCGCAACTTCACCGCGCTGAACCGCCGAAGCGAGTCCATTGCTGCCGCGGAGGCTGCCGGCGAGTTGAACCCGACGGATGCCCAGACGCTGGATAATCTCGGCGTGGTGTTCACGCGCGCGGGCCTGCATGAACGCGCCGCGCCGTACTATGAGAGAGCCACCGCCGTTCAGGGGACGCCGGGCCGGTTCTACAATCTTGGCGCAGCGCTGCAGTTCCTCGGACGGTTCGAAGACGCGCGCGCCGCCTATAGCAAATGCATCGCCATGGCGCCGCACCACGGACAGGCATGGTCGAGCCTCACCCAGATCACCCGCGCGACGCGCGAGACCAATGACATTCCTGCTCTGGAAGCGGCCTTTGCGGCGCGGGCCCGCGATGCCGAAGACGCGCTCAATCTGGGCCATGCGCTGGCAAAGACGTTCGAGGACATCGGCGATCCGGCGCAGGCGATGGCCTGGCTTGACCGCGCGAAGGCGGGCCGGAGAGCGAAGCAGCCCTATGATCCTGCGTTCGACGACGCGCTTTTCGAGGCAGCGACGCGCAGTGCAAACGTGCAGCGTGGCGGCGGTTTTGACGGAGCTGCTCCGATCTTCGTGGTGGGCATGCCGCGCACGGGCACGACGCTGGTCGACCGCATCCTGTCGAGCCACAGCGCGGTCGCCTCCGCCGGCGAGCTGACGGATTTCACGCTGGTGATGAAGCGGCTGGTGCGCACGCCCTCGCCTTACGTGCTGGACGCCGCCACGCTGGACGCGGCGGCCGGCGTTGATCCCGCAGTGATTGGCGAGGCCTATGTGCAGTCCGTGCGCGAGACGCTGGGGCTCACGGGACGGTTCGTCGACAAGATGCCGCTGAACATCTTCGTGGCCGCGCATGTCCTGCGAGCCATACCGAATGCGCGTGTGGTCTGCCTCAGGAGACATCCGGCAGATACTGTCCTTGCTAACTATCGCCAGCTGTTTTCGACGCAGTTCTCCTACTACGCCTACGCGTTCGGGCTTCGCGAGACGGCGGGCTACTATGTGAAGTTCGACCGGCTGGTGCGGCACTTCGAGGCGCGGCTGCCGCCTGAGCGGTTCCGTACGGTGAACTACGAAGACATCGTAACAGACTTCGAGCCCAACGTGCGGGCGCTGCTGGACTTCTGCGGCCTGCCCTTCGAGCAGGCCTGCCTCGATTTCCACGAGAATGCCGGCCCGGTTGCAACTGCAAGCGCGGCGCAGGTGCGCCAACCGCTCTACACCTCGGCGCTGGCGCGATGGAAACGCTATCGACCGGCACTGGACCCCGCGATCGACGTGCTGGTTGCGGCGGGATGCATGACGACTGACCAGGCCTGATCGCCGCAGGCGGGAACAATCAGGTTTCCGCTATTGGCGAGGGCACTGATCGCACGCACTTGAAATACTGCCTCAAATCGCAGATGTGGACCGCTTGCCCGGTTCGACCGCACCGGGGCGCAGGAGAACAGTACACGTGGACCAGTTTTTCTCGCCCGAAGCCCTGTCTGCGTTCTTCCAGATCATCATGATCGATCTCGTGCTGGCCGGCGACAATGCCGTGGTCATCGGCCTTGCTGCGGCGGGACTGCCCAAGGAACAGCGCAACAAGGCGATCCTGATCGGCATTCTTGCAGCTACCGTGATGCGGATCTGCTTTGCACTGGTGGCGACGCAGCTGCTGCTGGTCATCGGCCTGTTGCTGGCCGGCGGCGTGCTTCTGCTGTGGGTTTGCTGGAAGATGTGGCGCGAGCTGCGCACGCCGCACCACACGGACGAAGAGGCGATCACGGGTCAGGACCTCGACGGCGACGGCAAGATCGCTGGGCAGGTCGTCACCAAGAAGAAATCCCTGCGCGATGCGGTGGTCCAGATCATCGTCGCGGATGTTTCGATGTCGCTCGACAACGTGCTGGCTGTGGCCGGCGCGGCGCATGGCCATCACCCGGCCATCCTGATCTTCGGACTTGGCCTGTCGGTTATCCTGATGGGCGTCGCCGCGACGTTCATTGCGCGCCTGCTGACCAAGCACCGCTGGATCGCCTATGTCGGCCTGCTGATCATCCTCTACGTCGCAATCAAGATGATGTGGGACGGCGGCCAGCAGGTCCGCGAATGCAACCCGTCCTGGTTCGGCGCCGGCACGGAGATGACGGCGGGGTGTCCATTGCATCCCGACTACAAGCCCAGTCACTGATCTCCGCCGCAAACTGGCGGACAAAGCAGAACCGCCGCCCCCTTGCAGGGGCGGCGGTCTTGTTTCTGGACTGAGGCTGGCTCAGTTCGGCGTGGCGAGTGGGGCCGGCGGTTGCGGCGGTGCGAGCGGGCGCGGCACGCCTTCGCCGTCGACCGGGACGCCAGCGGCCCGCAGGGCGTCGAGGATCGTGCGCTCGAGGTCTGCGCCGAAGTCTTCCGCTCCATCACGGCCCGAGAAGTTCAGCTCGCCATTGGCGCGGGCCGCGGCGATTTCGTCGCGAGCAGCAGCCAGCGCATGGCGGGCGATCTCGAGGCCAAGATGGCCTTCCGACATGGCGTTGGCGATCTCCATGTGATGATCGGCCATTTCTGCGCGGGCGTCGGCAAGGTCGGCACGGGCGTCGGCAAGCGCGGCGCGGATTTCCGCCTTGAGTTCCGGCCCGAGCGTCTGGGCCAGTTCCTCGCGGGCTTCGGCGATGGCGCGGCGCATCTCTTCCATGTCGACATCGATGTCCTGGAGATCGTCCCAGCCTTCGATCGAGTCCGGATCGATACCGGCTTCCTCGAGCGAGCGGCGGACCTCTGCCATGATCTGCGGCATGTCGGAGATGACATCCTGGCTGACCATGCCGGCGATATCGATGCCAAGGGCCGACATCTCGACACCGAGGGCGGCCATTTCGGCCTGCAGCTCGGGCGTGAGCTCACCCATCAGGCTTTCGAGTTCGGGGCCAAGTTCGGCCATCAGGCCCTGCAGCTCCGGCTGGAGCTCAGCCATCATCGCTTCGATCTCGGCGCCGAGGGCGGCAAACTCGCCATCGGCTCCGGAGAAGGAGTAGCTGCGGGCATCGCCATTGCCGCCATCGAGCGTGATGACCGTGCGATCCGTGCGAGTGAGGGTGCGATCGGTGCTGTCGCCGGGAGCGCCCTGCACGTCAGAAGCAGGCGGCTGGGCTTCGGCGGTGAACCGCGGTGTCACCATCGCGGCGACACCGACAGCGAGCACCAGGCCGGCGCAGGCAATGCGGCCGGAATAGCGCGTCTGCGTGCCGCCGGTCTTGGCGATGTCGATCAGGCGGCGAACACGGCGGCCAAAGTGCGAGCGCGGACCAATGGCTCCGACTGCGAGGCGCGGGGCGCGGACCCAGAGCTGGTTCTCGGCCTGCTTGGTGAGCGAGCGGGCGAAGGCCTTGGCGTCGCCCGTGCGGTCGACGGCAGCTTCATCGCACGCCACTTCGCGTTCCTCGTCCATGCGACGGCTGATCCAGTAGAGCGCCGGGCTCCACCACAGGAGGGCGAGCGCAACGCGCTGGCCGAGGGCGGCGAGCATGTCGCGGCGGCGGATGTGGGCGTGTTCGTGTTCGAGCAGGCCGGCCATGCCGGGCGACGCCAGCGCGATGGATTCCGGCAGCACGATGCACGGGCGCAGGAGGCCGGCGGCCATCGGGCCGGGGGCTTCCGGGCTGACGACCACGCGCACGCCTTTCATGCGGGCCTGCAGCGCTTGCGGAAGGTCAGCCGGACGGGCGCGGGCGACCAGGCGCTCGACAGCGAGGAGATCACGGCCGGTGCGGAACAGAAGGAAAGCGGCGACGCCAAGCCATATGGCGAGGACGGGCAAGCCAAGGTCGGGCAGTTTGAGTTCCGGCAGCGTGAACAGCGCGAGCGGCTGAGTTTCGGTGGAGACGGTGACGACAGGCGCAACCGGCACAGCGGGCGCGACGACGGGCGCGACATGGAGAGCGTCGGCATCACCCGTGAAGAGCACCGGCGTGACGCCTTCGACGGGCGCCACAGGCGCGGCCATCGAGCCGGTGGCGTCGACTTCCATCCGGGTCGTTTCGACCGGCTGCAGCGCGATGGGCGCATCAAGTTGTTTCAGGAGACCCGCGACGATCGTCTCGCCGGGGATGAAGGCGGCCAGCGGCAGTGCGAGGCTCGCCATGAAGGCGGCGACGCCAAGCCCGTAGCGGGTGGCTCCACGCATGCGCTTGCCGAGGATAAGGACCAGGGCCAGCACGGCGGCGAGCGCCACGCTCTGCCACAGATGGCCGATAACCAGCGTCTGGGTCACGCCAACTTCACTCATTGCCGTCCTCCGGGGAGATGCTGTCGAGTTCGTCCTTCAGCGCCGCCAGTTCATTGGCGCTGAGGGTCTCGCTTCTGATGAGATGCTGGGCAAGTTCGTTGGGCGAACCTTCGAAAAAGGTCGAGACCATCTTGCGCAGCGCGCGGGTGCGCGCTTCAGCGCGCGATACGATAGGCCGGTAGATGAAGGCCCGTCCGTCCTGGCGCGGCGCGACATAGTCCTTGTCGGTGAGGATCCGCAGCAGTGTGAGCACGGTGTTGTACGCGACGGGGTAGCTGTCTCCGAGGGCGTCGGTGACATCGCGTACGCTCGCCTCCCCCTTCTCCCAGAGCACGCGCATGATGCGCTGCTCGGCTTCGGTCAGAACGTCGGATCGTGGCTTCGGCATGGCGTTTTTTCTCGTTGTCGGGTCCGGTTGCCCCGGATCTTCTCGATTGCTTGCTCTGGTCTCTTCTGATCCGGCGTTCTGACCATTGCCGGAACAACTAGTTCCTTAGGTGTCTGAGCTTTTGCCGATTATCGATATGCCTGTCAACTAGGCTCTTAGTTGGGAGGTGAAGATTCTTCCTAGCGCCCTCGCTTGGAGCAGCCGCGGTCTAGTGGGCCGCCGGGAAGGACAAGGGGTCCGCCGGCTCCAGCCCGAACGAGCCCTTGGGCGTCGCATACTCGCCGAGCAGTAGCTCGTAATGCAGGTGGATGGGGATGCGGTAGGCGGCGGAGTTGCCCATCAGCCCAATGGGTTCGCCCGCGCGCACCGTGACGCCCGGCGTGAGGCCGCGGCCGAACGAGGCGAGGTGCGCGTAGCGCGTGAAGACGCCGCCGCCATGATCGATGACGATCATGTTGCCGTAGTCGTCGCGATATTTGAGCTCGACGATTTCGCCATCGCCTGCAGCCAGCACGTTCACACCCGTGTCGGCATGATAGTCGAGACCCTTGTGCAGCCTGTCGTTACGCGGACCGAAGCCCGAGGAGAGACACGCGCCGGGCGTCGGGAAGGTCGCGATGTGGCGCTCGTTCACGATCACCACCGGCTTGAAGTCGCGCACCACGCGGCCCTGAGCGGGAGGCGCGTTTGAGACAGCCATCTGCGGACACAGCTGGAGCTCTGCCGGGAATGTAGCGGCCGCAAGCACAGGTGCGGACGGCGGCGTTGGGACGGCCACGGGCGGCGGCGTGACGCCAGCTTCGGGCGCAGCTGGCGCATCCGGCTCAGAAGCAGGAACGTCGGGAGCCGGGGCCGGATCGAGCACGGGCGGCGGTGCAGGAGCGGCTGCCAGGATCATGCCGTCGGGCACAGCCTCCTCCTCGCTCAATGCAAGATTGGCGAGCTGCTCTTCCAGCGTGCCGCTATCGCGTTCGACCAGGATGACGTCCCCCGCCGCAATCGCCACGGACTGGATGTCGCCGCTGATCCGCGCGAGCGTTTCCGAAGGAATGAGTTCACGAAGCCCAGCCAGGCTGATGTCGGAGAGCCTGAGCTTGGCGCGCAGGTCGTTGGCCGAGCGGTTGACGGCGTCCGTCCATTCCGGCGGGGCGGGCCATATGCTGCCGCCAATCCAGCCAGCAAAGCCCGAACCGCCGGCAATGGCGGCGACCAGTATTGTCTTGATCATTTCACGTCCCCTGCGAGCGGGGATCAGCGCGCAAGCGCCAGCCCCCCGGCCATCACCCGTCACCCGTGAGCAGCCCCTCTCCTGTCGTGTGGAGGCCGTCTCACGGGACAGAGATTAGGACGAAGGCGGGCGCGAGTCAGCCGGGGCTGTTCAGTCCTCGCGCTTGACGCGGGCCTTGCCGCGGCCAAGCGCCAGCGCCTTGATCGCGCCGCGGAATGTACGGACTTCCTGCGACGTCCATCCGGCGCGCGTGAAGGCGTTGCGCAGGTTCTGGGCGATGGGCGCGCGTTTTTCTTCCGGGAAGAAGAAGCCGGCGCGATCAAGCTCCGCCTCGAAATGCTCCATCATGCCGATCAGCTCCTCGCGCGTAGCCGGCGGTTCGAGCGCATCGGCGAATCCGGGTGGCGGGCCGCTGGCTTCGGCCTCGGCGAGGCCATGCGCCATGAGAGCGACCGCCTGCGCGAGATTGAGCGAAGCAAAGGCGCGGTTCACCGGATAGGACAGGATGGCGTCGGACAGCGCGACCGCCTCGTTGGGCAACCCCGCCCGCTCGGCGCCGAAGAGGATGGCCGTGCGCACCGGCGTGGCGCGGATGCGGGTGATCGCCTCACTGGCGCCGAGCACCGGCTTCTCCATCTCGCGCGGGCGGGCCGTCGTGGCGAAGACCTGACCACAATCGGCGATGGCCTGCTCGACTGTATCGAACACCGTGGCCGTCACCACGCCCGGAAGCGCGCCGGCGCTCATCGTCTCCGCGGCGGGGTTGGGCCAGCCATCGCGCGGGGCGACGAGGCGCAGGTCCGTCAGTCCGAAATTGGCCATCACGCGCGCAGCCGCGCCAATGTTCTCGCCCAGCTGGGGCACGACGAGGATGAAGGCGGGGGCGATGGCGGCGGTTGTCATGCCCGCCTTTTAGGCCTGATCGCAGAGTTCCGGAATGGCGTCCTGAAAAGCAGAAATCGAGGCCGGGATTGCAGTTTCTTAACCGCCCATTGTGCATCGGGGCGCGTCTGGTATAGCCCCCGGGAACGCACTTTCAGGAGCACTTCATGGCCGTCATCAAGGTAGCAAACCCCGTCGTCGAGATGGATGGCGACGAGATGACCCGGATCATCTGGGCGCTCATCAAGGAGCGCCTGATCCTTCCCTATCTCGACATCGACCTGAAGTATTATGATCTGTCGATCGAGAACCGCGACGCCACCAACGACCAGGTGACCATCGACTCGGCGGAAGCCACCAAGAAATACGGCGTCGCCGTGAAATGCGCGACCATCACGCCGGACGAGGCCCGCGTCGAAGAATTCAAGCTGAAGAAGATGTGGAAATCGCCCAACGGCACGATCCGCAACATTCTCGACGGCGTCGTGTTCCGCGAGCCGATCGTGATGAAGAACGTACCGCGCCTCGTGCCGGGTTGGACCCAGCCTGTCGTGGTCGGCCGTCACGCATTCGGCGACCAGTACAAGGCGACGGACTTCAAGGTGCCCGGCCCGGGCAAGCTCAAGATGGTCTACACGCCCGCGGGCGGCGGCGATCCGGTTGAATACGAAGTGTTCGACTTCCCCGGCGCCGGCATTGCGATGGGCATGTACAACCTCGACAAGTCGATCCGCGATTTCGCGCGCGCCTCGTTCAACTTCGGCTACCAGCGCAAATGGCCGGTCTACCTCTCGACCAAGAACACGATCCTCAAGGCCTATGACGGCCGCTTCAAGGACATCTTCCAGGAAGTGTTCGACACCGAGTTCAAGGACAAGTTCGCCGAGTTCAACGGCGTCTACGAACACCGCCTGATCGACGACATGGTTGCGGCCTGCCTGAAATGGTCGGGCGGCTATGTCTGGGCGTGCAAGAACTATGACGGCGACGTGCAGTCCGATACGGTGGCGCAGGGCTATGGCTCGCTCGGCCTGATGACGTCGGTGCTGATGACGCCGGATGGCAAGACGGTGGAAGCCGAAGCGGCGCACGGCACCGTGACGCGCCACTATCGCGCGCACCAGCAGGGCAAGTCGACCTCGACCAACTCGGTCGCCTCGATCTTCGCCTGGACGCGTGGCCTCGCGCACCGCGCCAAGCTGGACGGCAACGCCGAACTCGCCAAGTTCTCGACCACGCTGGAGAAGACCGTGATCGACACGGTGGAAGCCGGCTTCATGACGAAAGACCTGTCGCTCCTCATCGGCCCGGATCAACCTTGGCTGACGACGGAAGGCTTCATCGAGAAAGTCGCGACGAACTTCCAGGACGCGATGTCGAAGTAAGCTTCGCGGCCAACTGAGATGAGAGAGGCCCGCAGGAGATCATCCCGCGGGCCTTGATGTTTTCAAGAGGCTGCCGCAGGGGCGATGGCGCGCTCCCCTCGCGATTGATCGTTCTTCGCGATTGACTGGCGTAGTCTCCACGTCAGTCTGACCGCGTGACATCCGGATCTCGTCAAATCCGGGTGGCGTGCGCCAAGTGTGATTACCACAAGCAGCGCACGCTTGCGGCTAGGGACGACAGGACACTCGAGCAGCTCAGCGCTTCCCTGCCCTGCGGTGGATGCCGCACGTGGGGCAAGAGCGGCGCGTTGAGAGTTGCCTCCGTTATCCCTACTGTCAGAGTGTCATCTCGATCGGCCCACAATCGGCCAAGCGCAACACGCGAGACCGCAGGCATCGGCGGCTCACATGCAACTTCAGCGCACACAGCCAACGAAGCGTCGGTACAGCCGCGCCACGTGCACGGAGTGTGTCTCAACTGCGGCCACAACGAAAACTTCAGACCAAGGTGGAAACGCCGCGACACGCTTGAGTCTCTCGCTCGCGAGATGGTGTGCCCAGCATGTGAGGCCGAGGGGGCCGAAGGCGACATTTTTCTGCGACAGGCAACGGGCACTAAGACCAATGCCGAACTTCCGAAGGACATCGGGGCAAGCATTCCGGCGACGCTGGCTTGGCCGTTCGAAATACTTGGTCTTCTGGTCGTGGTCCCGCTCGGGCTGCTGTGGCGGTTGATGGCCGCGTTTTTCCGGCAGCTTGCGCACAAACTTCACGGCTTTTGGGAGCCATTGCTGAAGATGGGCGCGCTCGTAGTCGCGGCCGCCGCAGGCGCCGGTGTGAGCTATCTTGTCGCCATCGTGATGGGCGCGGCCTTGAGCGGTCCCGCCGAACTGGTAATTCGCGCAGCCGAACACGAACACAGGAACGCCGTACACAACTCGCCGAGAGGCGGATACCTGGAACGCGTCGACCGGAAGTACGCAGAAACGCCTCGCCAGATGACCTACTACAATCGGCGAACCGTAGGCGAGGACTGAGCCGTCACCGCTACCTAGCGCTCCCCGAGGATCACGTCCTTGAGCGCCTGTTCCATTTCGTCCTGCAGCGGATCGAGGCCGCGAACCTCAAACGCGCCGCCCTTGCGGCGATGGTGGGGGATGCTTCGCAGGATTTCGTCGGTCTGAGTATCGATTGCTTCCAGCGTGAACTGGACATCGCTGTAGGTGCTCCAGAGTGCGGGAAAGGATATGATTGTAATCGGGCCGAGTTCATCGATGCGGATCAGCAGCGCCGTTGCAGCGCCATCCGCCCGCGCCTTGGCAAGACGATCGGCGGATTGCGCGTCGGGTGCAATCGGAAGGACACTCACTGACGCGGCGCAGGGAATGCCGGGCGCGACGGCGTCGATGGCCTTCTGCGCGATCGCTTCGCGGACCGCTGGCTCCTTCTGGTCAACTCGCCAGCGCGTCAGCGGGGCGATAACCACCTTGCCCAGCGAGACCCCGGGCGCGCAAAGGGGGGCTGCCGGCGCAATACCCGGAGAGGGCTGCTGGGCGCTCGCGCAGCCGGACAGCGCGATCAGTATCACACCGAGAATCGCTGGGCGCATGTGGTCCTCCCTGTGTGGGAAGATTATCCCGCCAGCGCAGCTTTGACAGCGGCGATAGCATCGGCCGCCTTCGCGCCGTCAGGGCCACCACCTTGAGCCATGTCCGGCCGGCCACCGCCTTTGGCGCCGCCGACGGCTTGCACGGCTTTGGTGACGAGGTCGCCGGCGGGGAAGCGTTTGGTGAGATCGTCGGTTACACCGACCACAACCGTGGCCCTGCCCTCTGCGACGGCGACGAACACGACGACGCCCGAGCCGACGGATTTCTTGGCTTCGTCGGCGAGGGCTTTGAGATCCTTCGCCGGGACATCAACGACCTTGCCGATGAACTTGACGCCGTTGACCTCTTCCGGGCCGGAGGCTGCGCCGCCGCCGCCCATGGCGAGCTTCTTGCGCGCGTCGGCGAGTTCCGCTTCGAGCTTCTTGCGTTCGGCGGACAGCGCCGCGACGCGCGCGGGCGCATCGGCGATCGGCGACTTGAACTGGCCGGCGATTTCGCGCGCGATGTTGGCCTGACCCTTCAGATAGGCCAGCGCCGCCTCGCCCGTGACGCCTTCGATGCGGCGGACGCCTTGCGCGACGCCGCCTTCGGACGTGATCACGAAGACAGCGATATCGCCCGTGCGCGCGACGTGCGTACCGCCGCAGAGTTCAACGGAGTAAGGCGCGCCAGCTTCGCCAACGGAATTGCCGAGGCGAACGACGCGGACTTCATCGCCATATTTCTCGCCGAACAGCGCCATGGCGCCAGCCTCGATCGCCTTGTCGGGCGCCATCACCTTGATCTGCGCTTCGGCATTCTGGCGGACGACAGCATTGACCTCAGCCTCGACGGTTTCGATCTCTTCGCGCGTCATCGGCGCAGTGTGGGAAAAATCGAAGCGGAAATAGTCGGCCTCGACCAGAGAGCCCTTCTGCGTGACGTGCTTGCCGAGGCGGTTGCGCAGGGCGGCGTGCAGCAGGTGCGTGGCGGAGTGGTTCGCGCGGATCTTCGCGCGGCGGACACGGTCGATCTTGAGCTCCGCCACGTCGCCGACCTGGGCGCCGCCGGAAAGCATTTCGCCAACGTGCGCAAACACGTCGCTGGCGCGTTTCTGCACATCGTCCACGCGGAAGCGGCCGCCGCCGGGAAAGAAGATTTCGCCCTTGTCGCCCGCCTGGCCGCCGCTTTCGGCGTAGAACGGCGTCTGGTCGAACACGAGCTCGGCCTTGTCGCCCGTCTTGAGCGCGGGCGTCTGTGCACCGCCCACAAGAATGTTGGCGAGGCGGGCCGAGGATTCTTCCGCGTCATAGCCCTGGAAGGCCGTTGCGCCGGACGCGTCGCGCACGGCGAACCAGACTTCGCCCGATGCGTCGCCGGCCGCGAACTTGGAATTCTCCTGGCTGCGCGCGCGCTGGATTTCCATCGCAGCGTTGAATGCTGTCTCGTCGACCGTCATGCCGCGCGAGCGCAGGACATCCTGCGTGAGGTCGAGTGGGAAGCCGAATGTGTCGTAGAGCTTGAAGGCGACATCGCCGTTGAGGACGCCATCCTTGCCAAGCGAGGCGGTCTCTTCGTCGAGCAGCGCAAGGCCGCGGCCGAGTGTGCGCTGGAAGGATTGCTCTTCCTGCTGGAAGGCGCTTTCGATCGCCGGCTGGGCGCGGATCAGATCGGGATAGGCGTCGCCCATCTCTTTCGCGAGGGCGCCGACGAGGTTGTACATGTTCGGCTCACGCGTGCCGAGGATGTGGGCGTGGCGCATGGCGCGGCGCATGATGCGACGGAGGACATAGCCCCTGCCCTCGTTCGAAGGCGAGACGCCGTCGGCGATCAGGAAACAGGCCGAGCGCAGGTGATCCGCGATGACGCGGAAGGAGGCGGTCTGCTCGCCGGCCGCCTTGACCTTGTAGAGTTCCTCGCCCGCCGTGATGAGGTTCACGAACAGGTCGGTCTCGAAGACCGAGTCGACGCCCTGCATGATGGCCGAGATGCGCTCGAGGCCCATGCCTGTGTCGATCGAGGGCTTGGGCAGGGACACGCGTGGACGGCCGTCGTTGAACTGCTCGTACTGCATGAAGACGAGGTTCCAGAATTCGAGGAACCGGTCGCCATCCTGTTCTGCCGAGCCGGGCGGGCCGCCCCAGATGTGGTCGCCGCGGTCGATGAAGATTTCAGAGCACGGGCCGCAGGGGCCGGTGTCGCCCATCATCCAGAAATTGTCGTTGGTCGGGATGCGGATGATGCGCGAATCCGGCAGGCCCGCGATTTTCTTCCAGAGACCATGGGCCTCGTCATCGTCGTGATAGACGGTGACCAGCAGCTTGTCCTTCGGCAGGTCAAAGTCGCGCGTGACCAGCGTCCAAGCGTGCTCGATCGCCTGTTCCTTGAAATAGTCGCCGAACGAGAAGTTGCCGAGCATCTCGAAGAACGTCAGGTGTCGGGCGGTGTAGCCGACATTGTCGAGATCGTTGTGCTTGCCGCCGGCGCGCACGCATTTCTGCGAGGTAGCCGCGCGTGGGGCGAATGGCTTCTCGGCGCCGGTGAAGATGTTCTTGAACTGCACCATGCCGGCATTGGTGAACAGCAGGGTGTTATCGCCCTGCGGCACCAGCGAGGAGGACGGCTTCACGGCGTGGCCGGCCTTGGCGAAATAGTCGAGGAAGGCGGCGCGGATAGCGTTTACGCTCGACGGCTTCGAATTCGTGGACGGGCGTTTGGACGACATCAGGCGGCTCCTTCGGGCGATACGCCACCCCCGCCCGGAACAAGGCGGCAGGCAAGCGCATGCCGGTTAGTTGGGGGTCCAGCGCCAGCTATCCCAGCCCGGAGCGGAACCTTGAGGCTCGTATAGGGCGGCTGCATCGCAGCGACAAGCGAAGCGAGCCTTCGGGAAGCCCCCATGAACGACCAAAGCGTCGGTCCCGTCGAGCCTTGGCTCTTGGGGACCGGCGCCATGGAGGGCGCTTGGGAGGAATTCCGGAAGACTAGGCAGCCGGCGGTCGCAAGGCCCGGATCGAAAGAACCTCAGCCGCCCTTCTTCGAGCGCTTGGTGACTGGCTCATCGCCGCCGTCATCATCGCCGTCGCTGTTGTCGTCGCCCGGCTCGATGGCCAGCAAGTTCTCGCCGATGATGCCGGCGTTCTTGCGGATCGCGTCCTCGATCTCGGCTGCAATTTCCGGATTTTCCTTGAGGAAGCGCCGCGCATTCTCGCGGCCCTGGCCGATCCGTTGCGAGCCATAGGAGAACCAGGAGCCCGATTTCTCGATGATGTTGGCCTTGACCCCGAGATCGATCAGTTCGCCGGTCTTGGAGATGCCCTCCCCGTAGATGATGTCGAACTCGACCTGCCGGAACGGCGGGGCCACCTTGTTCTTGACGACCTTCACGCGGGTCTCGTTGCCGATGATTTCGTCGCGTTCCTTGATCTGGCCGGTGCGGCGGATGTCGAGGCGCACGGAGGCGTAGAATTTCAGGGCGTTGCCGCCCGTGGTGGTTTCCGGCGAGCCGTACATCACACCGATCTTCATGCGGATCTGGTTGATGAAGATCACCATCGTCTTCGACTTGGAGAC